>Ga0316580_10000024_pt1 | contig 23277 bp, 19 predicted proteins | sample S0NA_2_FD_204519 | JGI IMG/M metagenome (GOLD analysis project Ga0316580, IMG submission 204519) | Rhizosphere microbial communities from salt marsh grasses in Alabama, United States - S0-2_160517rDrB | ecosystem: Host-associated > Plants > Roots > Rhizosphere | place: USA: Alabama | collected... | reverse complement strand
GGTGAGGTCGCCCCCGGTGAAGAGCACGCTGCGCGTATGGGCATTGACGAGCGCCAGCAGTGACCCGGGGTCCGGGGCATCGCGCATGGGCGGGCGCCAGATGAACATGCAGTGGCGGCAGGTCTGGGGGCAGCCCATCGCCGGAATCACGCCGAGCTTTTCGAACCGGGGCTCCCCGCCCGGATCCGGCAGGGCGTCCACCAGCGCCAGCCGCTCCTGGTCCTCCTGATCGAGCATCTGCCTGTAGCGCGCCCGCTCCTGGTGCCCGAGGGCGCTATAGGTCTCCTGAGACGTCTGAGTGAACAGACCGAGGCCGCGCCAGACCGACATCATCTCGGCGGTCAGCCGCTCCGCGTCGTTGCCGTGGGCCGCGAGCAGCCCCAGGAGCTGGCGCTGCTGGAGGGTGGACCCGGGGGCCGAGAGGAGCCGGGCGATATAGCCGCGCAGGAATGCCTCCGCGTCCTGGGACCCGTCCAGCAGGTCCATCAGAAAGGCGCGCGCCGGGCTGCGGAAGGGGCCCAGGACCGCGGCGCGGTAGGCCTCGGGAACATGCTCTCGCAGCCAGTGGTAGACATGGAGATAGCTCAAGGGGAAGCTCAGGGCCTCCGCGTCGGGATGGTCCCCGAGCATCTGCCGCATCCCGCCGCCGGTCAGGCGATTGGTCTCGGCCTTGAAGCGCTCGCGCAGGCGCGACACCAGGATCTGCTCGAGGTCCGGTGCGCGTTCCTCGACGACGGCTGCTTGTGGTGTCTGAGGCATGGTCCTTACCCTAGCCGAGGCGGGCATGACCTACAAGATCGGTCCACAATGGCGCGTGGCCCGCGCCCTGGATTGCCGGATCCGCTGGACCGTACCCACACCTCGGCATCAGTCGTAGTCGGGTCCCCCGGGTTGCCTGAGTCGTGGCCTTGAGGCAGCATCGCCCGACCCACCCGATGTGACGACGTTATCCGAGGCGAATCGGCCCATGAACGAGAAGCTCTACATCCTCTTCGGCACGGGTCCGGACGCGGTGGGCCTGGTGCAGCAGATCACCACGCCCATCGCCGCGATCGGCGGCAACGTGATGGACCTGCGCCAGGACGTGCTGCACGGGCTGTTCACGGTGTTCCTGGTGGTGGACTTCGCCGGATCGGACGCCTCCGCCGAGGAGATCGAGCGCCTGGTCGGGGAGATCGCTGGCCAGACCGGTCTCGACCTCCGGGTCGAGAACTACCAGCCGGTGGCGCGCAGCGCCGAGTGGGTGAATCTGCTGCTGATCCTCGTGGGGCGCGACCGGCCGGGCATCATCGCGGCGGTATCCGAGTGCCTGAGCAGCTACCGGGTCAATATCGAGCTCTCCCAGATGATCGCGCGCGAGAGCATCTTCCTGATGGAGCTGCTGGTCGACATCCGGCTCAGCACCCTCCCGTTGGAGAACCTGCGCTCGACGCTCCGCGAGAACATGGCCGGGCTGGGCATCTCCGCCCTGTTCCAGGACCGCGACGTGTTCAACAAGAAGAAGCGGGTCCTGCTCTTCGAGCTCGCCGGGAGTCTCATGGACGGTGAGACCCGTGACGGGATCCTGCGCCAGGCGGGCATCTCCCAGCAGGACTTTCGCGCCGTCTACCCGGCGGGGGATCCCGCCGCCTGCCTCGCGGCGGCACTGGAGCGGCTGGAGGGGCTGCCGGTGGAGCTGCTCGACAAGCTTGCCCTGGCCGCCTCGCCGACGCCCGGCACCGCGGAGCTGATCCAGACCCTGAAGACCATGGGCTACCAGGTCGCGGTGGCCTCGGGCGCCTTCTCCCAGGTCACGGACCGGCTGCGCGAGCACCTGGCGCTTGACCACTGCCACGGGGTCGAGGCCCCGGTGGACGAGGACGCCATGACCTTCGCCGGGGAGCCCTTGGGGGAGGCACCGGCCGCGCCGGACCACGAGCGCATCGTCGCGTCCCTCAGCGCTGGGGCGGGCGTGGCGCGGGAGGACATCACGCTGGTCTCGGACCAGGGCTTCGGCGACTCGGCGCCCCCGGGGATCCATCTGGTCTTCGACACACGGCTCTTCCTGGACTTCCTCAACCAGCACGTGCTGAGCCGCGAGTCGCTGGTCGGGGTGCTCGGCGCCTTCGGCCCACCCGTCTCCCGCTGACCGTTTCCGGAGCCCCCCATGAGATCGGACATCGAGATCGCCCGCGAGGCGACGCCGCGTCCTATCGTCGAGGTCGCGGAATCGGCGGGACTCGCCCCCGACGAGCTGCACCTCTACGGGCGCCATATCGCCAAGGTGCCCATTTCGGTGATGAGCCGCCTCCGGGACCAGCCGGACGGGCGGATGATCCTGGTCACCGCCATGACGCCGACCCGCTTCGGCGAGGGCAAGACCACCACCACCATCGGCCTCACCCAGGCCCTGGCCAGGCTCGGAAAGCGGGCCATGTGCGCCGTCCGCGAGCCGTCGCTCGGTCCCTGCATGGGGGTGAAGGGGGGCGCCGCGGGGGGCGGCTATTCCCAGGTGCTCCCCATGGAGGAGATCAACCTGCACTTCACCGGGGACCTGCATGCGGTCTCCGCGACGCACAATCTCCTCTCCGCCGTGCTCGACAACCACCTGCACCACAAGGGCGTGCCTGAGATCAACCCGCGCAACCTGGTGTGGAAGCGGGTGATCGACATGAACGACCGGTCCCTGCGCAGCATCGTCGTGGGGCTGGAGGGCCGGGGGCTGAACGGCGTGATGCGGGAGGACGGATTCGAGATCACCGCCGCCTCCGAGATCATGGCGGTGTGGGGACTCTCCCAGGATCTGGCCGAGCTCAAGACCCGCATGGGGGCGATCATCCTCGGCTACGACTACCTGGGGAAGCCGGTCCGGGCGGGGGACATCGGCGCCGCCGGCGCCATGGCGGCCCTGATGAAGAACGCCATGCAGCCGAACCTGGTGCAGACCATCGAGGGCGTGCCCGCCCTGGTGCACGGCGGGCCCTTTGCGAACATCGCCCACGGCTGCAACACCATCGCCGCCACCAAGCTGGCCCGCAAGCTCTCCGACTACACGGTGACCGAGGCGGGATTCGGGGCCGATCTGGGCGCCGAGAAGTTCTTCCACATCAAGTGCCGCGCGGGCGGCATGGCGCCGGCCGCGGTGGTCCTGGTGGTCACCCGCCGTGCCATCGCCGTTCACGGCATCGCCAACGTGGCGCGGCACGTCAAGAACCTCCGTCGCTTCGGGGTGCCGGTGGCGATCTCGGTCAACCGCTTCCTGGACGATCCCCCCGAGGAAGTGCAGGAGATCCTCGCCGCCTGCCGCGATCTCGGCGTGCCCGCCGCGGTCACCGACTACCGGGAGTCCGGCGGCGCGGGCGGACTCGAGCTGGCCGAGCTGGTGGTGAATGCCTGCGACGAGCCTTCGACTCTGACCCCGCTGTACCCCCTGGAGATGTCCATCGAGGACAAGGTCCGCTGTCTGGCCCAGGACCTCTACGGTGCCGACGGGGTGGCCTTCTCCCCGGATGCCGAGCGGGAGATCAAGCAGATCACCAACCTGGGATACGGCGGGCTGCCGATCTGCGTCGCCAAGACCCCCAACTCCCTGTCGGACAACCCGAAGCTCACCGGCGCGCCGACCGGCTTTCGGCTGAGCGTCACCGGCGCCCGGGTCTCCGCAGGCGCCGGCTTCGTGGTGATCTATACCGGTAAGGTCATGACCATGCCGGGCCTGCCGCGGCGCCCCGCGGCGCTGGACATCGACGTCGATCCCTCGGGCGCGATCAGCGGACTGTTGTGAGGTGCCCATTCCCCGCGACGGCGTGGTGGAGGTGAATCGCCCCGCGGGCATCCACCCGACCTCGGCTTTCCGGCCACCGATGGACGCCCCGTTGCCTGGCCTGTGGGTTTAGGATACGCCCTTCGCAAGCAGCGACATCCGAGCGGCCCGTGACTCATTCGAGCAGGGCCTCTGGTCGCCGCCCCATTCGGGATGCCGCATCGCTTGCCCGCCATGCAGGGGATAAGCAGTGCAGATTACCGGGATGCTGTGGGGGGCGAGGCTCCTCAACTACGTGGACTACCCGACCTCCGAGGTGCTTGGGCCGGAGGCGACCGGGGAGCAGATCAAGGACCTGATCGACCGCTACGGCAGCGTGTTGATCAAGCCCGTCCTCAAGGGCGGCATCGGCAAGAAGGGGAAGGCCGGTCTGATCGGCCATGCCAAGGACGTGGCGACCGCCATGCGCGAGAAGGAGCGGCTGTTCTTCGTCGAGCACCGCGTCGGCCACTCCGTGGCGAAGGCCGAGGGGGTGACCTTCGAGAGCGCCATCCCGGCCCGGCACGAGATCTATGTCTCCATCGCCGACGACACCCGCTTCCGCGCCCCGACCCTCACCATCACCCACCATGGCGGCATGGACATCGAGGAGCTGCCCCCGGACAAGATCGCCCGCATCCCCTTCGATGCCCTGACCGGGTTCAAGGGCTTCATCGTGGCCAATGCCCTGGACAGCATCCACGCCCCCGCCGAGATCATCAGCCCGCTGGTGCAGCAGCTCCCCAAGCTCTGGGATCTCTTCAACAACTACGGCATGAGCATGCTGGAGCTGAACCCCATCCGCATGATGCCCACGGAAGACGGGCGTCTCGTGCCGGTGGCCTGCGACTTCAAATGCAGCTTCGATACCGACGATCCCGCCTGGCAGCGCCTCAACTTGCCCGGCAGCCTGGAGTCGAGCAACTACTCGGCCTTCGAGCTGGAGGTCAACGAGCTGCGCACCTACAAGGGTCAGTCGGACGTCTTCGTGATCAACGAGCTGGGCACCATCACCGCCATGACCTTCGGCGGCGGGGCCAATGCCCTGGTGACCGAGCTGCTGGGGGATCGCGGGACCATCTCGTCGGACTTCGGGGGAAACCCGCCCTACGAGAAGATGCTCGATATCAGCCGCATCGTCTACAAGCATTGGCTGGCCCAGACCAATGTCCTGTTCATCATCGGCGGCAAGGCCAACAACACGGACATCTACACCACCTTCCGCGCCATGGCCGACGCCCTGCGCGCCTATTTCAATACCCAGGGGCCGCGGCCCCTGTTCGTGGTGGTGGGACGGGGCGGTCCCAATCTGATCCGCGGCATGGCCTATCTCAAGGACACCCTCGACGGGCTCGGCATTCCCTACCGCATGTTCGGCCACGACTCGGCCATGAGCGAGGTGGTCAATTACGCCCGCGCCATCGACGATTGGATGCGCGAGGGCGGCGCAACGGACATCGCTCGTCGCATGGGCATCAACCCAGCCGGCGCCGGGAGCAACGCATGATCGCCAACATCGCCCATATCAAGGAGTCCGTGCGCTGCGCGGGCATCCCGGAGTTCCCGCACTATTTCGTCGGCGTCGATTCGCTCACCAGGCTCGCCACCCGCGACGACCGGGTCTGCGTGCTCAACATCCTGGGCAGCGAGAGCCGCACCGTCACCCCGGTCAGCCATGTCTACTCGGGCGGCAACGTGGTCTGCGGTGTCCAGCCCGGGCGCTCCGGCTCCGTGCTGAAGACGGAGCTGAACGACATCCCCGTCTACAACACGGTGGCCGAGGCCCTGGCCGCCGGGCACAAGTTCAACGTGGCGGTGGTCTATGTGCCGCCCGCCGGGGTCAAGGACGCGGTGATCGAGGCGGTGCGGGTCAACTCCAACCTGGTGCGGGTCATCATCATCACCGAGAAGGTGCCGCTCAGCGACGCGCGGATCATCCGCCAGTACTGCCAGCTCCAGGGGGTGGACGTCTTCGGGGGCAACTGTCTGGGAATCGCCGACGCCCATCAGCACGTGCGCATCGGCGGCGCCCTGGGCGGCAGCCATCCGGCGGAATCCCTGGTGCCGGGCTCGGTGGCCATCTATTCCAACTCGGGCAACTTCACCACCACCATCGCCGTCTATCTGCTGACCGCCGGGTGGGGGACGACCGTCTCCCTGTCCTCGGGTAAGGACGTCTACATCCATTTCGCGGCGCCGGAGTTCACCAACGCCTTCCACAAGGACGCACGCAGCCGGGCCGCCGTCCTGTACGTCGAGCCGGGCGGCTACTACGAGCAGGACCTGGTTTTCGAGAAGCCCGTGGTCGCCTGCGTGGTGGGGCGCTGGAAGGACCGGCTGACCAAGGCCTGCGGTCATGCCGGGGCCATCGCCGGCAGCGGCGACAACGCGGCGGCCAAGGAGGGCTGGTTCATGGAGAAGCTCGGCGTGGACGCCATCTTCACCGCCGACAACCCGGTCTGCTCCGCCAAGGGGGCGGTGGTGACCAACATCGCCGACGTGCCGGCGGCCATGACCGCCGTGATGGCCCGCAACGGCCAGGGCCCGGACTTCGCCCCCCACGGCGACCTGTCCATGAAGTGCTGGTTCGCGGACGACACCGGCCTGGTCCTGCCACCGGAGCTCGACGTGCGGCCGGTCCCGGCCGTGGAGCCATACCGGCAGCAGATCGAGGCGGTCAACCGTCAGCTCGGCGTCATCCAGCCGCGCGAGTCCATGAAGGACGCCTCCGGGGCCTCCATGATGGACCCGGTCACCCAGGTCACCCGCCTGCACGGCCAGAGCATCCTGGACCTGGCCACCCGGCCCTACGAGGACAACCTGGTGCTCGCACTCGTGCGGGAGTACCCGGACGAGCCGGGGAGGGCGCTGGCCAACGTGGCGCTCAACGCCCACGTCAACCTGGCTGGGACGCCGATGCTCGCCGCCGCCCAGGCCGCCCGCGAGGCCGGCAACAGCCCCAACACGGCCCTGTGCGCGGCCATCGCCATGATGGGCCCGAGGATGCTGGAGGGCGCCCGTCGGGCGGTGGAGGCCTTGGTGACGCTGTTCAAGGAGGCGGGCGTCGCCGACCCCTCGGAGGCTGGGCTCTCGGTCGATGCCCAGCTCGATGCCGCGGACGCTGCCCAGATCCAGGCCCTGACGACCGCCGATCCCGATCCACTGGCCGAGGCGATGCTGGCGGGTGCCCTTGCCCGAGGAGCGGCCGGATCGGTCTTCCTGCGCTTCCTCGCCGCACTCGGGGAGCGCCACGGGACGCACCCCGGCGCCGACGCGGTCCTCGCCGCCATCTCCTGTCACCTGGCCTGGCGGCCCCTGCTGCACAAGCGCATCTCGGTGACGACCCTCGGCAACCTCCCCTGGCACCTGCGGATCGCCGCCGCCGTGGTGGGCGCCTCGGTGCCGCCGGGGCGCCAGACGCCGGAGACCTTCGGCGGCGTGCCCATCCCCGAGCTGATCTCTGGCTGGAGCTTCACCGAGACCGCCTACCTGGCCCTATTGGCCCGCCGTCCGGACGAGGAGGAGCGTTTCGCCTTCACCGTGCTGCTCGGTCTCACCGCCTCCAACGGACCCGGCACCATCTCCGCCCAGGGTGCCAAGGGTGCGGTCAGCGCAGACGGACCCGAGGTCCCGGAGCGCGTCCAGGTCAACAAGGCCTACGTGGGCTTTCTGAGCCACACCGGCTTCGCCCACGGCGGCAACGGGTTCGAGGCCATGCAGTTCCTCATCGAGCGCTTCGGCGGTCTCAATCTGACCGACCCCGGGGACCCGGCCCACGGCCTGGACCTGGTGCGCATCGCCGCCGACTATGCGCTCGACTACAAGGCCTACAAGACCAAGGCCAAGGCCGCCGGAAACCTCTCCTACGTCAAGATCCCCTGCGTGAACCACCCCGTGTTCAAGGGCAAGGAGATCAACCTGGATCCGCGGGAGGTCTATGTCCGCGACCTGTTCCGCGAGCGCGGGAGCTACAACGTCTTCCACGACTTCTACCACGAGCTGGTCCAGGCCCTGGCCAGCTACGGCGTGAGCAGCAACGTCTATTGTGTGAACATCGACGCGGTCATCGCCGTCATCCTGCTCAAGATCCTCTGGCGTCCCTATGTGAGCGGCGAGATCGATGCCCGATTCCTCGAATACGGCGCATTCACCACCTTCCTCTATGGTCGCGTGGTGGGCCAGGCGGCCGAGATCGAGGACCACGCCACCCGCGGGCGGAACATGGATACGCGGACGGCGGCGAGTCAGTGTCGGTTTGTGGGGTGATCGTTGTGAATCTGACGGAGCCCAATTCCTCTGGGACCGCGCCGACATGCAGGGCTCGAGAAACTGACCACCGGAGCTTTGGACCTGAGGTCGTGCCCCACTGATGGCGTGTAATCGTTGCGGCACGTATGGCTATGAACCTCACCATCACCATCGAGGATGATGTCCTGAAACGGGCGCGCCTGCGGGCACTGGGGAGATGCTGATCAAATGCCATCCTGGCATTCGATCAGCTTGCGCTTTGAGAGGCGCGACTCTCAAAGCGCTTCATTCTCAGTGGGTTATCGCCACTGAGAATGCCGGGCGATCCCTCGCCCGGAGGGGAAGCGCAATAGATGAGCGCTTCCCTGGCGGAAGGCACATCGGTGGACGCGGTCCTGCGGTCATTCCTCGAGGCCTATGCAGACGCGGGAGAGCGGGAGCAGGCGGCCATTGCCGACCTCATCAACCTCTCCCTGGAAAGTACCGCGGGCCGCGGTGCCGCGACCTGGACTCGGGACGAGCTCCATGAGCGCTGAGTTACGCTTCATCGGCACCAACTCGCAGGGGCGTAGGGCGGATGCCCGCAGGGCGATCCGCCAGGATGTCGCCGGTCGAGACGGCGGAACCGATATCGCTTTCCGCCACATGCCAGCCGACACTGAAGCCTCATCCACGCGATGCGCCGGGATGATTCTCGAGAAGATCGTCAACTTGCATATCGGGCACCCACCGGAAGGCGTTTGCCTGGCGAGCTCGGAGGATATTCTCAGAGGCGATTAGCGTGAAAGTCGCGCCGGGAGCGCGCTCGAATTCTCCCTCTCCCACGGAGGACGTCGCAAAAGCCCGTCGCGCCAGAGGAGGGTGTCGCCAAAGCCCCTCGCGCCAGGGGAGTTCGTCGAAAAAGCCCCTCGCCCCAGGGGGGAGAGATGAAATGGACCCGTCCCACTTCCGGCGCGGCTTCTGATGAGCCACGATGGTGAGTGGTACTTCCATCAACTGAAGCGGGAGGGTCCACCATGAACGTTACTACCATCGGCCTGGACATCGCAAAGAACGTGTTTCACTTGGTCGGTGCCGACGCGCACGGCAAGCAAGTGCTCAAGAAGCGGCTCACGCGTGGCAAGGTGGTGGCGTACTTTGCCAACCTCAGTGCGTGCCTGGTCGGCATCGAGGCGTGTGGGGGCGCGCAGTATTGGGCACGGCAGCTCATCGCACTCGGGCATGAGGCACGGCTGATCCACCCCAAGTTCGTCAAGCCCTATCTGCGCGGGGACAAGAACGACTACAACGATGCCGGTGGTTGCCACCGCGCTGGTGGCGGCGGTGGGCGATGCCCGGGAGTTCGCCAATGGGCGTCAGCTCTCAGCCTGGGTGGGCTTGGTGCCGCGCCAGCACACCACCGGGGGCAAGCCGCGCCTGCTGGGGATTACCAAGCGCGGCGACAAACGCCTGCGCGCGGCGCTCATCCACGGTGCGCGTGCGGTGGTGCGCCACGCTGAGTCCAAGGACGATCGGCTCAGTCGCTGGATCCGGCGTATCCAAGCGAGCAGCGGCACCAACGTGGCGACCGTGGCGTTGGCCAACAAGCTGGTGCGCATCGCCTGGGCTGTGCTGCGCCGCGGGGAGTGCTACCGGGCCATGCCCACGGCGGCGGCCTGAGCCACCGCTGGTCAACCAAAGGGCTTTCCGTCCATCGCAGTTGCGTAGGTCTGTTTCCAGCAGATGACACAACCGACCATCGGGCGTATCGCAAACCTGTCCCAACCCTGGGCTCATCGCGAAGCCGTGGGAGAGATGAGGTCGGTGCGCGCGAACTTCATCAGGGCCAGAGGCCATAAGATGCCTCACCAACAGGCCGGATATAAGGCTGCAACTCGGTCCCTGTCATCGTCGGAAGAGTCCTTGCAAGCCGGGGCGGGTCCATATAAGGGGTTGGGGTGAGGGGAGAAGCAGGCAACTTGTTGTTTTGCCAGCGACTCGCTCGGGCCTGCGCCGCGACAGAACCGCGCCGGCCACCCTTTGCGACACCCCCAGACGGAGAGGGGGACAAGGAGCGCCCAGGGCGCGACTTTCGGTAATGCCACGAGGAGACCTGTCTGCCATGAAGAATCTGAGATTCAGTCCCCTGAAGAAGCTGGAGATCATCCTCGGCGGCGAGCATCGCGCCTTCGCAACCGACCTGCTCGACCGTGCCGGGGTCAAGGGCTACACCATCATCAACAACCTCTCGGGCAAGGGGCAGCACGGCTTCCACGAGGGCCACCTGATGTTCAACGAGGACGACGTGCTCATCATGATCATCGCCGCCGTGCCCGAGGAGCTGGTCAAGCCCATCCTGCAGGGCTTCGCTCCCTTCTACAACGAGCACTCCGGGGTGGTGTTCATCTCGGATATCCAGGTGACGCGGCTGGTCAAATTCAGTGACTGAAGGCCGGGGATCGTCCGGAGGAGCCCATGACCTGCTGCGCCGCGATCAACGAAGACACGGGCCGATTGTTCTCCCGGTTCGCCGCCTGGCATCGGTGGCGCTTCCGCCTCTTCGGGTTCGAGCGGACCCAGCGCCAGCTGCTCGGAGGCATCGGGAAGGCGGGCGCTCGGGGCGCGACCCTGCTTGAGATCGGCTGCGGACCCGGCTATCTCCACCGCGCCCTGCTGCAACAGGGCGCCGAGCGGGCGACCGGCGTGGACCTCTCCGCCGGCATGCTGGAGATCGCACGAGCCGGCGCGCTGGCCGAGGGTCTGGCAGGGCGGACCCACTACCTGCAGGGTGACTTCACCCAGATAGCAGACCAGGTCGCGGACGCCGATGTGGTCATCCTCGACAAGGTCGTCTGCTGCTATCCCGATTGGCTCGCCCTGGTCGATCGCTCCTTGGGCAAGGCGCGGCGGTGCTATGCCCTGACGATCCCCCGGGACCGCGCCCTCACCCGCGCCGCCATCAGGTCGATGCGCTGGGGCCTGCGGGGCATGGGCTGCTGCTATCAACCCTTCATCCACGACCCGGAGGAGATCGACGGGCGGATACGGTCGGGCGGTTTTCGCCTGATCGACGAGGCCCTCACCCCCCTGTGGCTCACCCGGACCTACACGATAGGTCAGGCGGCCCCGAAGTCAGGTTTGGAGGTGACGTCGAGTTGAGGCCCCTCGGACTTGCCTGGGCCCGCGGGCTCGGTCCCCGGCGCGGTGATGACGACCGGCCCCTCGGTGAGGATGGGGCGGATGGCGTGGAGGATGTTGGCGAAGAGGTGGGGGTGCTCCGCCTCCTCCCGCGCGAGCAGCTCCTTCATGTGCTCCCGCCGGGTGGGCATCGCGAAGCAGGCGGGACAGCTGTCGGGCACCACGGGGAGTCCCGCCCGGCGGGCGAAGTCGGCGGTCTGGCGCTCCCGGCAGTAGGCGAGGGGCCGGATGATGCGGATGTCGCCGGCGTCGCTCAGATAGTGGGCCTTCATGGTCCGCAGCTGGCCCCCGTGGAAGATGGACATCAGGAGGCTCTCGGCCAGGTCGTCGAGGTGCTGGGCGAGGGCCAGGACCCGGTAGCCGTGCTCCCGGCAGATCCGGTACATGATTCCCCGCTTCATGCGCGAGCAGTAGGCGCAGAAGGAGTCCCCGTCCATGTGCGCCTTGGCCTGCTCCATCAGGGGTTGCTGCTCGTAGTGCCAGGTGAGTCCCAGGCCCTGGTAGTAGTCCCGTAGGTGCTGGGGGTCGAATCCCGGAACCTCCGGATCCACCGTCAGGACGGCGAGCTGGAAGCGCACCGGGGCATAGCTCTGGAGGTGACGCAGGATGTGCAGCAGGGACAGGGAGTCCTTCCCGCCGGAAACCCCGAGCAGGATGCGGTCGCCCTCGCGGATCATCCCGAAATCGACGATGGCGCGCCCGACCTGGCGCAGCAGGGACTTGGGTGGCTTGCAGGGGCGGGGCTCGGTCATGGGGAGAGGGGGATCGGCTGACCGGGCGGCGGCTCGGTCATGGGTCAGGGTCAGCAACGGCTCCGTATCGACTGGTACATATCCTACCCAGGTTTCCCCTGGGTCCTGCCCATTTCAGCTGGGAAGCGACTTACGGTGTCTCCCTCCTGGGGAGGGTGTCGCAAGAACTCCCTCCCCCTCCCCACTGGGGCAGGGCGCACCGCGCGATTGCAGGAGACCCGCCATGTTTCGGGGTCCGCAGGCCCTCGAACAGGGATCGCCCTGGGACTCGCCGGTCCTTGGGCGCGAGCTGACCGAATGTCGCGTAGGGGATTCAATCTGCATCTCGTTGCGAGGCGGCCGGCGAAAAACAAAGGCCGGCGTTTCCGCCGGCCTCGCCGCCTCTCGGGCGCTTGCCCCGGGTTGGGGCGTCTTGCTCACGGTCGTGAGTCTCTAGCTCTCAGTTTAGCCGCATCTTCGCGTTTGCCAAGTCCTCGATTGGACAATCAGGCGATCTCGATGCGCCGCCGCTCGGTCTTTTCGAGCTTCGGCAGGTGCACCTCGAGGACGCCGTCCTTGAACTCCGCCTTGACGTGCTCGCCGTCCAGGCCGGCCGGTATGGTCATGGTGCGGCTGAAGGTACCCCGCGCGATCTCGGCACGCACCAGGTCACCCTCCTCCTTCCGCTCCTCGTGCCGATGCTCGCCGCGGATGGTGAGCAGGTCGCCGGTCAGCTCGACCGTCAGGTCTTCCCGCTTCACCCCCGGAAGCTCGGCCCGCACCAGCACCTCCTCGTCCCGGTTGAGGACGTCGACCCGCGGGGTGCGGAGCTCGGCGCCTTCCTCAATGCGTGCCCACTCGGGCCACATCTCCCGGAACGGCCTCAGCCAGCCCCGGGTGAGCAAGCTGTCGAACATGCGGTCCATGTCGTCGAACAGGCTGAGCTCGCGACGCGGTGTGGCTTCAACGATGTCACGTGTCTTGGTCTTCATGGCATACCTCCGATGACCATCCTCTGACACCTATAAGTTTAGCTCCCCGGGGTGCTTCTTCAAGCCGTTCCAGAGTGAGTTATTTTTAATATTCAGTTGGATGGCCGCATCTTTCTGCCCTGGCCAGGACGCTTCCCGGGGGTCGGAAAACGGTGGCTCTCCAGGTGCCAGCCGAGGCGTGAGGCGGTGAGCACCAGGCAGGAGGGGCCGCCGAAGGTGCGGCTGCGGCCGGCCGCGCCGGGATTGATCACCCAGGGGAGCGCGGACCGGTCCATCACCAGCCGGTGGCTGTGCCCGTACACGATTACGTGGGTATCTGGGAAGATCCGCCGGAGCCGGTCGTGACGCCCGCGGGCGGGGGTCTGGTGTCCGTGGATCACCGCCAGGCGCCCGCCCGGCAGGTCGATCTCCAGGCGCTCCGGAAGCCGCGGGAGCAGGGCGCGGTGGTACTCGGGCCACTTGGCGGGGACGTCGTTGTTGCCCAGCACCGCGTGGAGGGCCCCGGCGCCGGGCCCGAGCCGCGCGGCAATGGCCTCCAGCACGTCGCCGCTGCCGATGTCCCCGCCGTGGACCGCCAGGTCGCAGGACGCGACGACCGCGAGCACCCGCGGGTCCAGCGCGCCGTGGGTATCGGACAGGATGGCGACACGTACCACGCCGGCGCCTCCGGGGTGCCGGACAGGTGTCCGGGATCTATCCGATCCCATTGCGGTTGCCCCCTGCGTCTCGCTGGGACGTCGGCTGGGTCCTCAGTCCATGGTCAGGGCGAGCTTGCCGCTGACGTGACCCTCCTCGATCAGCTTGTGGGCCTTCTGGGCGTCGGCCAGGGGGAAGCTCTGGGACACGTGGATCTTGATGTCCCCCCGATCGATCATCTTGGCGCAGCGGCGCAGAATCTCCCCCTGGTGGGTCCGGGCCCGCTGCAGGTTGAAGAGCATGGGGGTCAGCATCAGCTCCAGGCTGATTCGCAGGTTGCGGTTGCGCGCCTCCTTGAGGTCCAGGTCGGGGCCGGGGTCCAGGATGGTCACCAGGTCGCCGTAGTGGGCCATGGCGGGGATGGTGCGGCGGAAGACCTCCGGGCCCACGGTGTCCAGGGCCACGTCGACGCCCCGCCCCTCGGTCCAGTCCATGATCGATTCCACCAGGTCCTCCTCCTTGTAATTGATGCAGTATTCGGCCCCCAGGGCATTGGCGAAGTCGGCCTTCTCCGGGCTGCTCACGGTGGTGCAGACCCGGGCCCCGGCCGCCCGGGCGATCTGGATGGCCACATGGCCCACCCCGCCGGCCCCCGCGTGGATCAGGACCGTCTGACCCTTGGAGAGCCGGGCGCGGTCATGCAGCGCCTCCCAGGCGGTGAGGAGCACCAGGGGCGCCGACGCCGTGTGGACGAAGTCGATGCTGAGCGGCTTGGACTGGGCGAGCTGGTTGTCGAGCACGATGTACTCGGCGTAGTTGCCGACCGGCCCCCCGAGGCCCCCGTGGCAGAACCAGACCTCGTCGCCCGGCTTGAAGCGGGTCACCTCGGCGCCGGCCTCCTCCACCACCCCGGCGCCGTCGCAGCCCAGGACGGCCGGGAGCCCGTCGGGCAGCAGGGCCCCGCGCTGGCGTATCTTGGTGTCCACCGGGTTGACGCCGGCGGCCTTGAGCCGCACCAGGATGTCGGTCGGCCCGGTAAGCTGCGGGCGCGGGCGATCTACAAGCTGGAGCACCGCGGGTCCGCCGGTCTCGCGCATCTCGATCACTTTCATAGAGCTACTCCTGGGTTCAAGATGGGGTACAAGATGGCCAAAAGATTCGTCGCGCCAAACAGTAGCCGCCCGCTGGAAGGGCTGGCAACCCCATGAGCCGAGACGACATCCCGGACTTGGGGCCGTACTGGCGGATCGATGCCCCGGCGCCCACGGGCTCGTCCCGGCCCCGGACCCTGGTGCTGGCCCACGGGGCGGGTCAGGGGATGGACTCCCCCTTCATGGAGCTCATGGCCCGACTGATCGCAGCCTGGGGGATTCGGGTCCTGCGCTTCGAGTTTCCGTATATGCAATCGATGCGCCGCACCGGGACCCGCCGTCCGCCGGATTCGGCGAGCCGGTTGACGGCCGCCTGGCACCAGGCCCTGGGCCGACTCGCCGGGCAGGGTCTCGACCCCGATCGGTTGCTGATCGGCGGCAAGTCGCTCGGCGGGCGCATGGCGAGCCTGGTGGCGCTGGAGCGTCCGGTCGCCGGACTGGTCTGTCTGGGCTACCCCTTCCATCCGCCGGGCAGGCCCGGGCAGACGCGGGTGGAGCACCTGCGGGGACTGGCGGTCCCCACCCTGATCTGTCAGGGGACCCGCGACCCGTTCGGATCGCCCGACGAGGTGGCCGGGTACGGGCTCGGCCCCGCGATCCGCGTGGTTTGGATCGAGGACGGGGAGCACAGTCTCAAGCCGGGCCGGTCCTCCGGGCGAACCTGGGAGCAGAACCTCGGCGAGGCGGCGGATGCGGTGGCCCAGTGGACCGCGGGTCTCTGAGCCGAGGGATGTCGGGCTTGCGCTCTTGCCCCTGGCGGGTGCCTCGTGTTGGCTCCGGTCAAGGCTCCAGCGGCTCCCGGGGCGCCTCCGGGAATAGGTCGAGCTGGGTGCCGGGGGGCCTGGGGGGTCGGAACCGGCCGCGGTCCAGGTCCCAGGCGCCCTCGGGTTGCTCCCGGCACGGATCGAGACCGAGGCGGCTTACGGCGAGCCGGAAGCGCTGCTCCAGCAGCTCGGCGACCGGGCCCGAGCCCCGCATTCGGGTGCCGAACGCCGCGTCGTTCAGGCGCCCGTCCCGGCACTGGCGGATCAGGCCGAGGATCCGCTCGGCGCGGTCCGGGAAGTGGGCGCGGAGCCAGTCCTCGAAGAGCCCGGCCACCTCCAGGGGCAGCCGGATCAGGATGGTGCCGGCGCGGGAGGCACCGGCCCGGGCGGCCAGCTCCAGGATCCGCTCCAGGTCCGGGTCCGTGAGCCCTGGGATCAGGGGCGAGACCAGCACCCCCACCGGCACCCCGGCCTCCGCCAGCCCCCGGATCACCTCCAGCCGGCGCTCGGGGGCCGCGGCCCGGGGCTCGAGGCGCCGGGCCAGGGCCCGGTCCAGGGTGGTGACGGAGACCAGCACCGCGGCGAGCCGCTGCTCGGCCATCGGCACCAGGAGGTCCAGGTCCCGCAGGACGAGGGCGGACTTGGTGGTGATGGCGACCGGGTGGCCACAGTCGTGCAGGACCTGGAGCACCGAGCGGGTGATGCGGTAACGCCGCTCAATGGGCTGATAGGGGTCCGTGTTGGCCCCGAGCACCAGGGTCGCCGGGCGGTACCCGGGGGCCCCCAGCTCCCGCTCCAGCTGGGCGGCGGCGTCGGGCTTTCGGAAGAGACGGGACTCGAAGTCGAGTCCTGGTGACAGCCCCAGGTAGGCGTGGGTGGGGCGGGCGTAGCAGTAGACGCAGCCGTGCTCGCAGCCCCGGTAGGGGTTCACCGAGCGGTCGAAGGGGACGTCCGGGGACTGGTTGAAGCTGATGACGGTGCGGCTCGAGTCCAGGCCCACCTGGGTGCGCAGGGCTGGCAGGGGCTCTGCCGTCGACCATCCGTCGTCGAAGGCCTCCCGCCGCTCGGCGGCATAGCGGCTGTCCGGGTTGGCTGTGGCCCCGCGTCCCGGTTGTGGCGTCGTTCGGATCATCGCCTGCGTGTGGATCAGGGGTGTGGACGAGCTGCCCCCCGCTCCCCGTTAGTGGGACCCGGGCTGCCCATGAGCACAGCATCGGGTCTGGGGGCTGGCAATCAATGGCACGCCCTCGACTTAAGGCGCATTTAAGCTGTCGCTGATACACTGACATACCGATGCCCCCTCCGCTCTCCATTTCCACCCGCCGCTTGGCCGCCGCGCCGGCGCTTGCCTCGCTCGCCATCGCCCTCCTGGTCTTCCACGGGCCGGTCCTTGAGGCGGCCACCCTGGCCGAGGCCGTGACCGCGGCCCTCCAGGTCCAGCAGCAGGAGCCGCGGGTCGGCGCCCTGCGCCAGGAGCAGGCCGCGGTGGACCGCCAGGCCTCGGGGCTCCTGGCCGCTGACCCGGCGCTGCGTGCCAAGACCCTGAGCGACGCCCTCACGGGCGACGACGGCGCCTACGAGCTGGAGGCCATGGTGGACCTGCCCCTGTGGATGCCCGGTCAGCGGGCGGCGGGGCGGACCGTGGCCCAGGCCCTCGGCGAGCAGGCGGGCGCCCTCGGGCGGTACCTGCGCTGGGAGGCGGCGGGGAAGGTGCGCGAGGCCGCCTGGGAGGCCGCCATCGCCCAGGGGCGGCTGCGCCAGGCCGGGGCGGCCCTGGAGTCCGCCCGCGCCCTCGAGCGGGACATCGCCAAGCGCACCGAGGCCGGGGAGCTGGCGCGGGTCGATCTCCTGGTGGCCCAGCAGGACACCCTGGCCCGGGAGGTCGATCTCCAGGCGGCCCAGATCGAGTACGACCGCGCCATCCACGGCTACATCCACCTCACGGGACTGCCGGCCTTGCCGGAGCCCCTGCGCGAGGGCGCACCTGCCAACCTCCCGGACGAGCCGGAGCTGCCCCCCGGACATCCCCTGCTCACGAACAGCGCGGGCGCCGTGGCCGAGGCGAGGGCGGAGCGCGACCGGGCTCGCAGCGCGCGCCGCGGCAACCCCACCCTGAGCCTTGGGGCCAAGCAGGCCCGGGCCGCCCGGGGGGAGCCGTCGGACACCGCCCTGCAGCTGGAGGTCAGCATCCCCTTCGGGCTGGCCGGCCAGGCGGCGCCCGCCCTGGCACGGGCCGAGCGGACCTACACCGATCGGGTCGCGGAGCAGAGCCTCACCCGGGTGGAGGCGGAGCATGCGCTGCACGAGGCGCGGCTCGGGGTCCTGGGGGCCGCGGATGCCCTGGCCGTCGCCGAGCGGCGCCAGACCCTGACCCAGGAGGCCCTGGGTCTGGTACGCCGGGCCTTCGACCTCGGCGAGTCGGACCTCACGACCCTGCTCGCGGCCCAGGAGCGCGCCCGCCAATCGAGCCTGGACCTGGAGGTGCGGCGGCTCGAGCAGGGGCGCGCCACGGCTCGGCTCAATCAGGCATTGGGGGTGGTACCCGAATGAAGATTGTCCCTATGCGCCTCACGCTTTCTAATCGCAGGAGCGCCGCCCTCGGCGCGATACCTGGGCCCTTTGGAGCGAAGGCGGGCGTGAGTCACGGTAAGGGCGCCGCTCCTACGGCGGTGCCCGGTCCACGACGGCGTCTCGCCGGGTCTTGGGGGGCGGTGCTATTCGGGCTGGCCCTGGGTGCCGCGCAGCCGGTGCTGGCCGGGGGCCTGATTCCCCTGGCTCCGGAGCAGCAGCGGGCCTTCGGGATCGCCCTCACGGCGCCCAGGCCCGCCGGGGAGACCCTCACCCGGCGCTACCCCGCCAAGGTGGCGGTGCCCAACCGCCAGATGCGCGTGGTCTCCGCGCCCCAGGGCGGCATCCTCTCGGCCCTGCTGGTAGCGGAAGGCGAGCAGGTGACGGCCGGTCAGGTGCTGGCGGAAATCCGCAGCCCCGAGCTGATCGATACCCAGAGCCAGTACCTGGAGGCCGTGACCCGGCTCGGTCTCGCTGAGAGCGAGCTCAAGCGGGACCAGATGCTCCATCGTGAGGGGGTGATCGCCGAGCGTCGTCTGCTCGAGTCCCAGTCCAAGCAGCGCGAGCTTTCCACCCAGGTGGACCAGCGCCGCCAGATCCTCGCCCTGGCCGGCCTGTCGGCCGAGACGATCGACACCCTCACCCGGACCCGGGAGCTCAGCAGCACCCTGCCGGTGCATGCCCCCATCGCGGGGGTGGTTCTGGAGCAGATGGTCAGCACGGGCCAGGCGGTGGCCGCCGCCGAGCCGCTCTACCGGGTGGCCCAGGTTCGCCCCCTCTGGCTTGAGATCCATGTCCCGGTGGACCAGGTCGCCGCCGTGCGGGTGGGGAGCCGGGTGCTGCTCCCGGAGCTCGGCACCGAGGGCACCATCATCACCATCGGGCGCATGGTCCATCAGGAGGACCAGGGGGTGCTGGTGCGCGCCGAGGTCAGCGACGGGACGGAGCGCCTCCGGCCCGGGCAGTTCGTCCAGGCCCAGCTCTCCAGCTCGGCGGAGGAGACCGGTTGGCGGGTTCCCGCCGCGGCGGTGGTGCGCAACGCCGGGGCCGCCTATCTCTTCGTGGCCCGGGAGGGCGGCTTCGAGGCCCTGCCGGTCACCGTGCTCGCGGAGGAGGAGAAGACGGCCGTCGTGTCCACCCTGCCGGGTGGTCGGCTGGGGCCGGAGGACCAGGTGGCCGTGAGCGGCGTGGTGGCCCTCAAGGCGGCCTGGCTCGGCGCCTCGGAGTGAGCGTCCGACCGTGCTCGCCAGTCTGATCCAGTTCGCCCTCACCCAGCGGCTCCTCATGCTGCTCGCGGTGCTGCTCCTGATCGGGGGCGGCTGGAGCGCCTTCCGCCAGACCCCGATCGACGCCTTTCCCGACGTCTCCACCACCCAGGTCAAGATCATCGTCAAGGCCCCGGGCATGACGCCCGAGGAGGTCGAGTCGCGCATCACCAGCCGCATCGAGGTGGAGATGCTGGGCATCCCGCGCCAGACCATGCTCCGCTCCATCGCCAAGTACGCCCTGACCGACATCACCGTGGACTTCGCCGAGGGCACGGACATCTACTGGGCGCGCCAGCAGGTCGCCGAGCGTCTGACCGCCATCTGGGGCGACCTCCCCGAGGGCGTCAGCGGCGGCATCGCCCCCATGACCACCCCCCTGGGGGAGATGTTCATGTTCAGCATCGAGGGCGGGGACCTGAGCCTCGCCGCGCGCCGGGACCTCCTCGATTGGACCATCCGCCCGGCCCTGCGCTCCGTCCCCGGGGTGGCCGACGTCAACTCCCTGGGCGGCCTGGTGACCACCTTCGAGGTGGTGCCGGACAACGCCCGCATGGCGGCCAACGGGATCCGCCTCGGGGACCTGGAGACCGCCATCGGGGCCAACAACCGCAACGACGGGGCCGGGCGCCTGGACGAGGGGGAGGAGGTCCTCCTGGTGCGCAGCGAGGGCGCCATCGGCACCCTGGACGACCTGGCCGCCATCGTGGTGGGGGGCGACGCCCAGCAGCCCGTGCGGGTGGCGGACATCGCCGAGGTCCGGCTCTCGGCCCTGACCCGCTACGGGGCCGTGACCCGCGACGGCGAGGGCGAGGCGGTGGAGGGCCTGGTGCTGGGTCTGCGCGGGGCCAACGCCCGCTCCGTGGTGGAGGGGGTGAAGGCGAAGCTCGATGAGCTCGCGCCCGGGCTTCCCCAGGGGGTGAGCATCGAGGTCTTCTACAACCGGGGCATCCTGGTGGATAAGGCGGTGCACACGGTCTCCAAGGCCCTGATGGAGGCCATCGTCCTGGTGCTCGTGCTCCTGGTGCTGTTCCTCGGGGATCTGCGCGCGGCGCTCACCGTGGCCCTGATCCTGCCGCTGGCGGCCCTGGCCACCTTCATCCTGATGAAGCAGTTCGGGCTCTCGGCGAACCTGATGTCCCTGGGCGGGCTGGCGATCGCCATCGGCATGCTGGTGGACGCCGCGGTGGTGGTGGTGGAGAACGTGGTGACCCAGCTCGCCTCGCGCCCCGAGGGGGGCGGGCGCATCCCGCGGCTGCACCTGATCTACCGGGCCACCCGGGAGGTCTCGGTGCCGGTCGCCTCGGGCATCCTGATCATCGTGATCGTCTTCCTGCCGCTCCTCACCCTGGAGGGCCTGGAGGGCAAGCTCTTCGTGCCGGTGGCCCTGACCATCGTCTTCGCCCTGCTGTCGTCCCTGCTCCTGTCCCTGACGGTGATCCCGGTGCTGGCCTCCTTCCTGCTCGGGCAGGTCGGCCACGGGGAGCCCTGGCTGGTGCGCATGCTGATCGGTCTCTACCGCCCGGCGCTCGCCTGGTCCCTGCGCAACCAGTGGGTCGTCATCGGGCTCGCCCTGGCCATGCTGGTTGGCGCCGGGCTCCTCTACACCCGCATCGGCAAGGCATTCATGCCCACCATGGACGAGGGCGACCTGATCGTGCAGTTGGAGAAGCTCCCGTCCATCAACCTGGCGGAATCCATCGCCATCGACCAGCGGGTCCAGCGGGCCATCCTGGAGGAGGTCCCGGAGGTCTCCGCCGTCGTCGCCCGCACCGGCTCGGACGAGCTGGGCCTGGACCCCATGGGGCTCAATCAGACCGACAGCTTCCTGGTCCTCAAGCCCCGGGACCAATGGACGGTGCCGACCAAGGACGCCCTGGCCGAGCGCATCCGCGCCGTGCTGGAGCGCTTCCCGGGCGTGGACTATGCCTTCACCCAGCCCATCGAGATGCGGGTCTCGGAGATGCTGACCGGCGTGCGCGGCGACCTGGCGGTGAAGATCTTCGGCGCCGATCAGGCGGAGCTCAACCGCACCGCCGAGTCGGTGGTGGCGGCCCTGGAGGGCATCCCCGGGGCCCAGGACGTCTACACCCCGCGCAACGAGGGGGCCCAGTACCTGAACCTGGTGGTGGATCGCCTCGAGGCCGGCCGCCTGGGGATCGACGGCGATGCCCTGGCCGCCCTGCTGCGGGCCCAGATCGAGGGCATGCCGGTGGGGACCGTATACCGGGAGGGCAAGCGCCGTCCCCTGGTGATCCGCGGCGCCGAGTCCCTGCGTCATTCCCCCGCGCGCTTCAGCGGGCTCCAGGTGGCCCTGCCGGACGGGCACTCGGTGCCCCTGACCAACCTGGTGCGGGTGGAGCGGATCGAGGGCCCGGTGGCCCTCACCCGGGAGCGGGGCAACCGCATGGCCGTGGCCATCGCCAATGTGGACGGGCGGGACCTGGTGGGCTTCGTGGAGGAGGCCAAGGCCAAGGTGGCCGAGCAGGTGCAGCTCCCCACCGGGTACTGGCTCGAATGGGGCGGTGAGTTCGAGAACCAGCAGCGGGCGGCGGCCCGCCTCGCCCTGGTGGTGCCCGTGGCCCTGGGGCTCATCTTCCTGGTGCTCTTCTCCACCTTCGGGTCGGTGAAGCAGGCGGTGCTGGTGCTCTCGAACGTCCCCTTCGCCCTCATCGGGGGGATCGTCGGGCTCGCCATCACCGGGGAGTACCTGTCGGTGCCGGCCTCGGTCGGGTTCATCGCCCTGCTCGGTATCGCGGTGCTCAATGGGGTGGTCATGGTGACCTATTTCAACCAGCTCCAGTCCCTCGGCAGGCCCCTGCTCGAAGTGGTCTCCCAGGGGGCGGAGCGGCGGCTGCGCCCGGTGCTGATGACGGCCAACATCGCCGCCTTCGGCCTGATCCCGCTCCTCTTCGCCACCGGACCGGGGTCCGAGATCCAGCGGCCCCTGGCCATCGTGGTGATCGGGGGTCTGGTGTCCTCCACCTCACTCACCCTGTTCCTGCTTCCCATCCTCTACCGGCGTTTCGGCGGGACCAGGCCCGCCGTGCCCGCCAGCGGGGAGGCGGGGCCATGACCGGCGGCGGGCTGAGCGAGCTCCAGGTCCTGAACCTCATCGCCCCCCCGGAGGTGGCGGAGGCGATCGCGGAGTGGCTGCTGGAGCGGGAGGACGTGCCCGGCTTCACCAGCATGCCCGTCGCCGGGCACGGCTCCTCGGAGCGTTCCATGACCCTCGCCGAGCAGGTGGCGGGCAGGAGCCGGCGGGTCCTGTTCCTGATCCAGGTGCCGCGGGACACCGCGCGGGCCATCGTCGACGACCTCGGCCGCACCTTCCGGGGCGCCGGGCTCCACTACTGGCTGCTGCCGGTCATCGAGGGCGGGCACCTCGGCTGACCGGGGACGGCGGCGCGGAGCAACGTCTCCCCCACCCCCCGGAAGGGCGTCGCAACAGCCCCTCGCCCCAGCGGCGAGAGGGGTTGGGGTGAGGGGAGAAGCAGGCAAGCTGCACCGTTGAAGAAGCTGCAATCCACGAATAGGTCGACCCGAGCTCGGCCAAGACCTTTTGCGGATGGTTCACACGCCAGGAGGCAGTGCCGGCTCTGATCTTGCGGCTGAGGCGATTCCCCACAATATTCGCTTCAATCTCTGAAACGAGTCGCCCGAAGGGCCACCGGCCATCCATCCCACACCGTGGGGCCGTCTGAGAGTCGGCGGCGAGGTCCGGAGTCGGCGCAAGGCCGTCCCTGGCCGTCAGCATCGCGGCGCCCGCGGAGAGGCACACGGCCGACCGGCGACATCGCGCGCCGCGTCCCGGCCGCGTCCCGCCTCCGCCCGTTCCCTGATGGAACCCCGACGCCGCGGGGTTGGTATTCCCCCGGGCCCGACCCGATTTGGCAGGAGTTATCCCTTCGCAACCGAGGCCCTGCCCCATGTCCAACACCGATGTGCTCTTCACCCCCGTCCA
>Ga0316580_10000023_pt1 | contig 24085 bp, 21 predicted proteins | sample S0NA_2_FD_204519 | JGI IMG/M metagenome (GOLD analysis project Ga0316580, IMG submission 204519) | Rhizosphere microbial communities from salt marsh grasses in Alabama, United States - S0-2_160517rDrB | ecosystem: Host-associated > Plants > Roots > Rhizosphere | place: USA: Alabama | collected... | reverse complement strand
CAGGAAAGAACGAAAGCGCAGGTCGAAACCAGTCAGCAAAAAGCGTGAAGGGTAACCGCCACCTGAAAGCTATGCTTGTTCAGGCAGCTCACACGGTTGCCCGCTCAAAAGATAATTATCTTAGTGCTCAGTTTCGTCGCATTTCTCGCCGTCGAGGTAAGAAACGCGCAGCAGTAGCAGTAGCGCGCTCGATATTGGTCATTGCTTACCATCTGCTCCGTGATGGCACAGAGTATGTTGAACTTGGTGGCGATTACTTTGAAAAGCGAAACAAAGAGCAGCTTGAACGCCGGCTTGTGAAGCGCTTGGAACAACTCGGACATAAAGTGGTACTGGAACCTGCTATGCCTGCATAAGTTTTATTTTCTAGGGAGAATCCCTCCATTTTTCTTTACTCGCTGCGTGTGCCAACAAGCAACTGCTAACGTAGATTGTTGGCTGACAACCTAATGTAACATGTTGTTGTGCGCTGTAGGGCGGCGTCCGAATCTTCAGCCAAACAAGAAACCTTCCGGCGTCACCCTGGACGAACTATGGCAAAACCTAGGTGGGGTCCAGATTCCGCTGCAAACCCGCCACCGAAGATTCAGCGAGGAAGAAAATGGGGTGCCCAGGGGTTTCCATACGCCAACGCGCAAAATCGAATTCTATTCCGAGATCATGTTGGAACAGGGTTATCCACCGCTGCCGGACTATGAAGAACCGCTGGTAAGCCCCTTATCCCGATCAGATTTAGTCGAGCGTTACCCGCTTATCCTGACCTGTGCCAAGAACACCCTCTTTTGCGAATCCCAGCATCGCGCGCTGCCCAGTTTACGGGGCAAATCCCACGATCCCGAAATAGAGCTGCATCCACAGCCGGCCGCTGCGCGTAGCATTCAGGAAGGGGATTGGGTTCGAATTGAGACGCCTGTGGGAAGCGTGCGCGCCCGGGCTCGCTTTGACGAATTACTCGATCCGCATGTCGTCTGCGGGCAGCACGGTTGGTGGCAGGACTGCGCAGCGATTGGCGCGCCGGGCTACGATCCTTTCAGCGAAGAGGGCGCCAATTTCAACCTGATCATCGGCAATGACGCCATCGACCCGGTCAGCGGCTCTGTCCCGCATCGCGCTTACCTATGCCAGATCCATTCGGCAGAGTGAAAGTCATAGAGCATTAAATCGATCAACCAGGTTAGACAATTTGTCTACCCGGTCGCGCCATAAGTTCCCAGCGCAGCGTCTCCCCCGACAGCAGCAGTTCCTCCACCTGCCGCCCAGGACGCATGATCAGCACATGACGGCCGTTCTCATCCTGCCACTGCCGCCCCTGATCGACCATCATCCAATCGTCGTCAAACTTGACCCGGTGGATCCACACACGGCCGTTGCGGCCAATTGTACAGTCCACTGTAATAAATTCACTCATCTAGTCTGTTATTCCAAAGTTGCGCCAGTTTCCAATACTTCACTGCCTCATAATAGGCCATATAAGCGCTCAAGCGTAGTCCATGCCAACCGTCTTTGTAACCCTTCAGCGTCACATAGCGCCACCAGAACTGGCGCAGAGGCTGCGACAGATAATGGTGCGGCTTAACCCTGATCCCTTCTTCAAACAAGATACCCGCATCATAAGACGTATATTTCGCCTGTGTTTTCTGGAACTGCGCCTTGTCCTCGTAATTATAATGAATCAACGGGTTCTCTAAATAGCCCGTTTCACCTTCCACAACCGCAATTTCATGCACCGGCCGTTCATAGCTGGCATAGCCATGACGCAGCAGACGCAGCTGGTAATCGGGATACCAGCCCGCGCCAAGAGTTAATTTGCCAAAAATCATATTATGCCGCGGCACATACCAGGCGTTTTCCGCCTTATCCCGGATCACATGCCGGATTTCGATCCCCAGATCCGGCGTGGCTCGTTCATCCGCGTCGACAAAAAACACCCAATCCGTCTCTATCACGCCCAGCGCATCATTTCGCTGCTGCGCATAATTTTCGAAAGGGTTCTGCAACACCGCCGCTCCCGCCCCCTCCGCCAGGGCCACCGTGTCGTCATCGCTGAAAGAATCAAACACCAGGACCTCATCCGTCCATTCCAGGCTCTGAATGCATGCCTCGATATGCTTTTCTTCATTCAGCGTCAGGATAATGGCCGTCAACTTGGGGCTTTCATTTGGATCCATTGCTTATTGGTTCATCCGCGTAACTGGAGAGGCTGTTCTATTTTTTACCGTTTGGCGACCAGATAGTGGCTACCTGCCTATAAGCCTGGCTGAGCTGCGGATCGCTGACAATTCTTGCTTTCCGTTTCATCGCTTTGGTAACCAGGCGTGAAGCCAGCGCATAGCGAAAGCGACCATGATGTTTCCGGTAGAGCATCGCCCGGCTGCGCCATAAATCGACAACCGATTCAGCCGGCACCTGGCTGGTGCTCTCTCCACCATAATGAATCACCTCGGCCGATGGCACGACGTAAACCTCCCATCCCGCCTCACGCACTCGCCAGCTCCAATCAATTTCCTCGCAGTACATATGAAAAGACTCGTCAAACCCTTTCGTCGATTCGGCCACATCGGCACGCACCATCATCGTCGCCCCCAAGGGATGATCAACTTTAAAAGGATTGCGGCGCGGCGAAAAACGGCGGCGCGCATAACGGCCGTTGAAACGGCTCTCGTAAAGACGCGAGGGCATGGGCATCAGATCAAACATCAACTGGCTAAGACCGGGGAAGTAAAAGGCGCTGTGTTGGAAACGGCCGTCGCCATAGATAAGACGCGCGCCGGCAATGCCCGCTTTCGGCCGTTTATCCAGAGCGGCCACCAGTTCCTTGATCGCCCCGGGCCTGACAAAAGTATCGGGATTGAGCAAGAAGTAATAGCGCGGCTTCATTGCCGATGCGGCCCTCATACCCTGATTATTGGCGGCCGCAAAACCCAGGTTTTCCTCATTAGCAATAACATTAACCTGTGGATAAAGCGCGTTCAGTAAGGAAACTGTCCCATCCGTCGAAGCATTGTCCACAACCCAGGTCTCGCCCCACAGCTGGGATTTTGAAAGGTCATTACAGACGGATCGCAAACAATCTGCCAGGTATTCCCTCACATTCCAGCTGACGATAATAATCGCCACGTCGATTCCGCTCGTAGATCCTTGCTTCTCACTCATGGTTCTACTTCAAGTAGTTCATCCGCCGTTAAATCAAGCGTCTCCTGCACAAAGCGAATCGGGTCATACATCTCGTCACGAGCAGCCGTCAACCCATTCCAGCCATAAAAATCGCTGGAGCAGAGCGAAGTCTGGCAAGCTCCTGAATCTACAAAATCAGCCAGTTCGATCTCGATCTGCCTGGCTAAGGCCAATGGAAAATCGCGCCCAAAGACAATTGTTTCATTCGGGATCGGTTCGCTCAAAGTCACGATTTGCGTTTCGTCAAATATATCCTCGGCGACATCGATAACGCGTGAGCGGGCATCCCGCACACGGTAACCGCCATATTCAGGATCGCCATTAACTCGCACATAACCAATCGGGCTGCGCTCGGGCGATAGGCCAAGGACGCGCCATGGTTCCGGATCATCAACCTCCCGATCCCAAACCGTTTCTTCATACGGCAAAATCGGTGGGATGAATTCGGCCGTTGCCAGATCAACGTCTTCATCAGAGACTGCCAACATGGCCACACTTTCACCAATCACAGGCACAATCTCTCCGACCTCAACACCCTCATCCTGCAAGAGAGCCTGGAAGTACAAATAGTTAGACAGGCTGGCCATATTAGGGACTGCCCAGCTTTTACCCTCTAACGACGCTAGATCCTCATCAATGTCGCTGTCACGCCGGGTTACGATCATGCCTGTCTTTGCCTCCAGGCCGTTGTCATCAAGGGCGACGCTGCCCACCTGAATATCACACTGGTCGTGGGCTACTACATAGCCGGCGGGAGATAGAAAACCGATCGTATCTTGCGGTGCGGCGCACATGAGATCGATCACGGCCTGCTCGCTGTCGAGTACGCCGGCTCTAAATTGGAATCCAGTTGATTCACTCAATGCCTCCACCAAAGGTACACTCCGCCGGGTGATTAATTCCGCGTCAAACTGCGGCGGAAAGAGTAACTGCACCGGTCGATCGGCCGTACCGAGTGGTTCTTTTGTAACTTCCAATACCACTTCGACTTCTTCGATAACCAGGCGCGTTGCCTCTTCAACCACTGTTTCTGGAATGATGCGCGTAATCTCTACCTGGTTCTCTATTTCAACCAGTCGTGTTACTTCAACAACATTTTCATTTGGCTGGCATGCTCCTAGCATCACCAGCCCCACCGCCAGCAGTATGACCGGTATCGTTCGCAGCATAGCTTTAGCCAGTTTCGAAACAGACGCGAGGCCCTCCACCAAGCGCCGGTTATCAGATTGTTAAGAAAAGTTGATGCTAGTGTAGCGTTGCCCGGCAGGCCAGCCAACGATACTTAATAGCATTTAAGGATGGGGAGATTTAGATGATCCGACGGCGAATACTCGAACTGGCATAATCGAGCAGGATAACGACGACAGCAATAGCCAGCATCATCACCGCGGCCTGCCGGTAACGCAGCTGCTGAATGTTTTGGCTGAGCACAAATCCAATACCACCGCCGCCGACAAAACCGATAATCGTCGACATACGTACGTTAATGTCCCAACGGTAGAGGGCAAAAGCTGTAAAAGGGGGAATAACTTGGGGGACCACCGCGAAGGCGATCATCTGCAAACGGTTGGCCCCGGTAGCCGTCACGGCCTCGACCGGCCCTTCGTCGATACCCTCGATCTGTTCGGAGAAAAGCTTCCCCAGGGCGGCAATGGAGTGTAAAGTCAAAGCCATAATACCGGCGAACGGGCCCAGGCTGACCCAGACAACAAAAACGATAGCCATGATCAGCGGTTCAATGGATCGCAGAATATTGAGGATACTGCGTGAAATGGTGTAGATAACCGAGCCGATGCCGAATGGCTGCTTTGGTTTTACCAGCAAAGAGAGCAGGCCCAAAATCAGCCCACCGATAACGGCCGGATAGATTGTCCAGTTTTGCGGATTATTAAACTCGTATAACCAGTTCAAAAAAGAACCAACAGCGAAAATGACGACGGCCGATCCCAGGGCTGTTAAAACGGCCGTGACAATTTTAGCCGGACCAGTTTCCAAAGATAAGACGGCTTCCTGACCATAGCGGCTGCCATACGAGGCAGCCAGGAACCCGGCAAACAAAGCCATGATCGGCGGCAGGAAGACGCGTATGAAATCGGCCACTACGGCTATGAAATTACCCACAAACCAGAAGAGAGACAATTCCTCTTCCAGCCATGCTCCTACCTCCAAACCTAAGAGAGCCAGGAGTGCTATTCCAAAAATAGCTAAAAAGAGGGTAATGACAACGCGTATGACCAGGATAATTTTCTCATTCCTGGTCGCATCTTCTTCAATTGCCGGGCTCGCCCCGATCCGCCACAATAACCACAAGGCCACGGCCGTTATCACCAACAATCCGGCCGCCATCCACAATGAATAGTCCCCGGCCTGGGCTGCCAACCCGGAAATAAATGACGTGATTTTCAAGGTGATCCAGCCGGCAATCGGCAGCGCGACAATCGCCGCCATGATCGCCGCCAGAGGTGCGGTGACCGGCTCCATTAGATTCCGTGCGGCCAAAAAAGACACGGGAACAGCGAGAGCGGTGCCCATCGTCGAGGCTAGGAGGGCCATAAAAATAGTTTCAATTATCCGTTCGATGGTCACCTGCGACGCTTCGCTCAATCCCCATCGCCCTGTCTCAGCATCCACCTGCACCAAATCAGGATCGGCCAGCAACCGCAGCACGCGCGTGACATTTGCCTGGCGCACGGGATCAAGCGGTTTCTCCATGTTGATATCCGTCGCCTGTACGGCAAAAGCAAATACCAGCAAGATGGCCAGAATGATCAGGATCGTGCGGGCCAGGTGCTGCCAGGTTCGTGTTGGTGAAGTCTCTTGCATCTAAATAATCCGTTTCCGTACTTTCGAACTGACGTAATCGAGCAAAGTAACGACGACGGCAATCGCGATGACCATGACGCTGGCCTGGCGATACTGGGTCAGGTTCGTGCTGCGGAACAAAACCAGGCCGATACCGCCGCCGCCGACAAAACCGATGATCGTCGACATGCGTACGTTGATGTCCCAACGATAAAAGATGAACGCCAGATAATGGGGCACGATTTGCGGAACAACCCCGAAATTAATCGTCTGAATGCTGTTAGCGCCTGTAGCCTTGATCGCCTCGACCGGCCCTTCCTCAATATTTTCTACTTGCTCGGAGAATAATTTTCCCAGGTCGGCGATGGAATGCAGCATCAAGGCCAGCACCCCGGCAAAGGGACCGATACCGACCCAGATCACCAGTACAAAGCCCATAATCACCGGCTCAATCGCCCGCAAAACATTTAAAATCGTCCGCGTGACCGAATACGTGGCCATCCCCGTCGGCACCTCACGCTTTGGTGGGACACGGAGGGAAAGCAGGCCGCCGATGATACCCAAGATCACGGCCGGTACGGCCAGGGTGAGATAAAGAGCCGGCGTCTCCTGTGGGATGTGCCGACAAATACCCAGCAGGCAGATCCAATTCACAGCATAGCCGATGCCCCAAACCACAACGGCCATTCCAATGATAGTCAAGACGGTCTGCAAGACACGCGCCGCCCCATCAGGCAGGCGAGACACAGTTTCCTGTCCCAGTCGGCTGCCATAGGCCGCCGCTAAACCCGCGCCTAAAAAGGCGATAAACCAGGGCAAGAAAACGCGCACAACGTCCGAAACAACATAAATAAAATTCCCGATGAAAGAGAAGAAACCTAAAATATCATCCAGCCAGGCCCCGAAAACCAGTCCCAGTTGCGCTAAGAAACCAATCGCCAAAAAACCGAGAGCCCCCGCGAGAATCACGCGCAGCCAGGCCAGCCAGCCGGGCATGTCGCTGCGCCGGCCGGCCATGATTCGCCCGCCTAACCACCAGACAAGCAGCATCAACAAAATAACGGCGATAAAACCACCAAGACCAATCAGGACCGAACTGCTCACTGATTCGGCGAGCTTGGAGACCTCCTTTCCCAGCAGCAGCCCGATGGCCCCACCGATTGGCAGGCCAATGATCGCCGCCATCACCGCCGATAAAGGTGATCCCACCTCTTCCATAATATTTCTGGCGCCCAGGAAGGAGATCGGCACGGCCAGTATCGTCCCCAGGGTCGAAGCCATGAAGGCCATGAGCACCGTTTCCAGCATGCGCTGCAAGGTTTCAATGGTTGTGTCGCTGGGGCCAGTAATGCGCCGGTCAATAATTTCCGCCACCTCGATCCGCTGTGGCTCCTCCGTTTCCCGGATATCGGGCATGGTGAACGTCACTTCAAACTCACCGCTCTTATCGGCGCGAAATTCGCTCAAACGGCGTATTGTTGTCGCTCCGGCCGGGTGCCAGGCGATGATCCCCCTGGCATCGGCGGGATAACCCGCACCAATCATCGTTATCGGATCTTGGGTGGTCGAGGCGCAATTGGGGACCATCGTCAGCTTGCGCCCGTTACTCTCAATCTGCGAGCCCTTGACCTCCTCCGGACAGGGCATGCGGATCGACATATTGATGCTTTCCGAAACAGTCTCGTAGGAGAAGAGATCGGGATGCGCCAGCTCACGAATGAGGCCCACCAGATTCTCCTGTCGCTTAGGTTCAAGAGGCTCCTCCAGGTTGACCTTTGTTACGCTGACTGCATAGGCGAAGAGAAGAAAAATGGCAACACCGATGATAATATTGCGTATTCTTGTCCTATCCTTGCTTTCTCCAACTTCTTCGTTCATGAATCCCTTGCGGGTTTTCCCCGGAAACTCCTTTAAATTTCTAACTGGATGCTTCGCAAACCAGTTTCCAGGGAAATATCTAACCCTTACGCAGTCAGAACCTTAACGTAGTTAAGGCCTTATTATCGTTTAGACATTATCCAATACGCTCCGCTTCACGGCCGTATATTTCAACAAATTTGTCGTCATCAATCTCTTCCGGCGTGCCATCGAAGACAAGCTGTCCCGCATTGAGGGCAATCGCCCGTGTGCTGTACTGCTGCACCAGATCGAGGAAGTGCAGGCTGCATAAAACCGTGATCGAGTCCTCTTGATTGATCTCCAGGAGATAACGCATGATGCTGTGCGCCAGCGCCGGATCGAGGCTGGCTACGGGCTCATCAGCCAGGATCATTTCCGGTTCCTGCATCAATGCCCGGGCGATACCCACTCGCTGTCGCTGGCCGCCGCTCAATTCATCAGCGCGATTATCCGCTTTATTGTCAATGCCCACCCGGTTCAGGTTGGCATGGGCGCGTTCGATATCTTCCTGGGGGAATCGGTTAAGAATACTGGCCAGGGGGTTGACGTATCCCAGACGGCCGCTCAGCACATTGGTTAGGACGGTCGATCGCTCAACCAGGTTAAAATGCTGGAAGATCATGCCGATCCGCCGCCGCGCTCGCCGCAGCTCCTCGCCCGTGATGTGTGATAGTTGCGTATCATTCCACCAGATCTCGCCTTCGGTGGGATCGATCAAACGGTTAATACAGCGTAGAAGCGTGCTCTTGCCGGAGCCGCTGAGGCCGATGACGGCCACAAACTCACCATCCGGCACTTCAAAGCTGACATCCTTCAAAGCCACAGTTCCGTCATCATAAACTTTGGTTAGATTTTTTACGCGGAGCACAAGGACCCCCTAACAGTTCTCATGGGGATGTCGGGAAGTTCAGACATTGGCAGCTCCCGGCAAATACCCAATATGCCATCTATGGCAGCCAGAAAAAATACGTCTATTTTTTCACTTCTCTTTTGTACCTTCTTCCGGCCTGATTGATGATTGCGGCCAAAAGGAAATTAAAAACTTCAGCTTGCCGCAAAAAGCCGGTGTAGTTATAGGGTTTCCTACAACAGTTAGAAAAGTTAAAAAAAGCCGGGTGGACGGTTGCCGTCTACCCGGCTTTTTCAGCTAATTACGTTTCGGCTTATTCGCCGAACACGTCTTCGGCCGTAATGCCCAGGTTCGTCATCGCTGAACGGACTGGATCGTAGAAGCTGTCCGTCACCTGTTGAACCCCGGTCCAGTTATAGAACTCTTCCGAACAAATGGACTGCAGGCATTCCTCGGTCTCGGTGAATGCGGTCACGGCATCGGTGATCTGGCTGGCCAGCGCCAGTGGGAACTCCGGTCCATAGGAGATGGTATCATTGGGGATTTGCGGCGTCAGGAACAGGATCCGCGTCTTGTCAAAGATATCCGGCGCCGTGTCGGACACGGAGGAACGGGCATCTAGGATGCGATAACCGCCCTCATCGGGGCCGCCGGCAACCAGGGTTTGTCCATCTTCGTTGCGGGCCGGGCTTTCGCCGGCATCGCGCCAGATTTCCGGATCATCCACGCCGTAGGTCCACTGCCGATCGTAATAGGGCAGAAGCGGTGGGCTGAAGAAAGCCGTACCGAAATCAGCTTCGCCGTTATAGACCGCCAACATGGCGTTGTTATGGCTTCCGGATTCCACAATCTCTCCCGGTTCAACCCCTGCATCTATGAACATTGACAGGGGGTAGAGGTAACCGGAAGTGGAACCAAAGTCCGGGATGGCCCAGGTCAGGCCTGTCAGGTCTTCGATTGACTCCGCGGGGCTGTCCATGGGCACAACGATTTGTGCCGCGTACCAGGACAAACCGTAGCGAACGGCCGCGCCGCCGACGGTCACGCCGCAGCGCTCACTGGCCAACACATAACCCTGGGCGGGGATAAAGCCGATGGTGTCATCGGGCGATGCACACATCTCTTCGATCGTCGCTGCGTAGCTGGTGGGTACGCTAACCACAAAATTCAGACCGGTCGCCTCATTGAGGGCATTGGCCAACAGCTCACCCCCGGAGATAATGGCATCAGCCTCCACCGAGGGAACGAAGAGGACCTGGATCGGTCGTTCTTCCGAACCTAACGGTGCTTTTTCTACTTCCTCGACGACAGTTTCCGTTATAGTTTCCGTCTCGGTTACGACACGGGTAACCTCTACTTCAACCTCCACGGGGACCTCTACTTCCTCTGTTACCGTCTCTGTTTGTGTAACAACACGCGTTACTTCAACTGTTTGGGGCTGGCAGGCAGCAAGAGCTACGGTGAACACAAGAACAATCACGGCAAGCCAGCTAATCGTACGTTTGGACATTTCGCCTCCTTAAGCGGAAATTATTGGCATGTCTGGTTTCCAGAGCACGCAAAACCATCAAACAGGGTGCATGAATCTCGAAAACTGTCCACCCCGGCAGCAAGTACTGCACAGCTTATTTAAGCGCTATTAAGCTATTCTGGCAAGTGTATTATGTCACCAATTTTATAGTGATATTATCAACTGAAATATGACTGTTTTATTCGGTCAAGAAATGAGTTTCCGCAAATGCCGCCAGGCCTTATTGGCTTAAGTTTTTCATGGGTACTTCACGGGGTTCACAAGCTTGCAGATTCCCTTCATCCGGCAAATCGACCCATAGCTCCTGCGCATCTACGCGGTTATTGAATTCTGAAATCTCGACATCTTCGTGGATCAGACCGGCCCAAATCGGCTGTGGATTACGATCGCCGAAGGGTCCGACGACGCGAATGCCGCCGGTAATAACTGCCCGGTCGCCGGGCATGAGGTAATAGTAACCGTCAATTTCTTGCAGGTCTTCAGGATTGCCGACCGCCCAGCGGAAGGGATAAGTGGTTAGTTCATTCTCAAAGCCGATCGCCACCCGCCAGGCGCCGGATTCCGTATGCCAGCCCAAGGTATTGTAATTCCAATCCGAATCATAAACGGTGCCCGGTTCCGGACCCGTGGTCCGGATTGGCGTATTGCCGTAATTCTCCACCGTCATCGTGAAGGTAATGGTGTCACAAAGGGCAACGGCCGTAGCGCTGAATTCCAGAGTATCACCGGCCGGAGGCGCGAAGATATCGGCGCGCGGCACACCGCCATAGGTGATCGTCAGGCTGTCTTCCACACGCATCTGCTGCCCTTCCAGATCACGGGCAACGGCAATGATCGGATAGGTCCCATCAGCCGGCGGCGTAGCCCCATTATCGACTCCACCCTCATAATCATAAACATGGCGTCCCGGCATATTGGCCGGCACATCACGTTCTAACTCAGAAATCGGCACCTCCGTCCCATCGGGCATTTGCAAGAAAACGCGCACATCATCCACTTCCTTGGCCAGGTAAAACTGTGCCTGCACGCGATCGGCGATGCCGTCCCGATTCGGCGTAAATAACCGCTTATCCAGCTCAAACCCGCGCATCTCCGGCAGGTCGACATCCGCATCGGCGATGGTCATTGATCCTTGCTCAGACTCGGTAACTCCCTGCTCATCAGTTGCTTCGATGGTCCAGGTGTAGGTTCCATCCTGTAACAGGCGGGTCAAGATCTCCCCCTCGACGTTATCTTCAGGCAGCCGGTACCCATCCACGATGCCGCTGAAAAGCACCTTGTAATCACCCGCGCCACGCGGCTTCTCTTTCCGGAAGTAATATCGTTCGCCGGCTGCGTTTTCAAAATAGATCGACACATCGGCATTGCGCGCCAATGAATAACTAATTTGCGTTGCGTCAGTCAGGCCATCGGCATTGGGCGTGATCTGGTCGTCATTAACCTGCACATCACGCAGCAGGCTGCCATCTCCATTAACGATGCGCCATCCCAGAAGGATGACCAAAATGACCAGCAGCAGGGCTATCAAAGCTACAAAATAAGGCGCCTGTTTTCTATTGACCATGATAGAAGTTTACCAGGGAGCGTGCAGGGCGAGAAACGCGTTTTAACGACGATTTATCTATGCTCGCCCCAATTCGGAAATTCTCTGATCTCTACTAGCTCTTTTTTTCTTCACATCGAATTATATTTCTGGAAATGGGTCTGTATACATCTGTAAACGCGGCACCCTTGCCGCGCTCAACACGCTGCAGGACTTACGCGGCTATTCCTGAAAAACTGGTTCCGGCCGTCTGGCACGACGGATAATCACAGCCAGGGCAGCCATGACGGCGACAATGATCGAAACAAACGTAGCCACGGCCAGGCCGGTATCAATACCGCCCAGCGATACCGTCCGGCTGTCCAACCGCACCAGCTCCAACAGCGAACGGCCGATCGCGTAAAGGATCAGGTAAAGCGCCGTCATCTCCCCAGGCAGCATTTTTTTCGCGTAATGCTTCGTCAGATAATGCAGCAGCAGGAAGGCCAGGAAGCTCCACAGCGACTCATAAAGAAAAGCGGGGTGGAACCGCTCAACATCGGCATAGGCGGGGAGTCGATATTGGGGATCGATATGAACAGCCCAGGGCACATCGGTAGGACCGCCGTAAAGCTCCTGATTAAAGAAATTGCCCCAACGGCCGACTGCCTGCCCCAACGCTAGACCAACCACGGCCAGGTCAGCCCAAGGGAGAAAGGGAATACGCGCCCGCCGTGCATAAATGAATAAACCAAGCGCGCCACCGGCAATCCCACCATAAATTCCCAGGCCCCCTGATCGAATATTAAGCAGCTGGTAAGGGCTGCGTAAATAGTCCAGAACCGAATTAATGCCCCGTGCAGCCATGCTGGGAGACGGGGTAAGAATATGATAAAGCCGCGCCCCAACAACGCCGAAAATCAGCGCCCAAATAATACCGTTCCAGACATGTTCGGGATTCCAAATTCGCCACGGCGCATCCTCAACCCACGCTTCTTTAACGTCAGTTACTGCCGCCAATGATTCCTGGACAAAACTGATCTCGCCCTTTTTCAGGCCTACATTTCGCGGATCGAAACCCCACAAATAGAGAAACTCACCGCTGTCCTTAATCCCTTTTTTAACCAACTCCTGCTGCATCTCTTCAGAAAAGCCAAGGAAAGAAAGCGACTGCTGTTGGATCTCTAGGGGCACTGTTTGATTATATATTGCCCGGGCGCGTTCAGAAGCAAGCGAAGCCACCACCCAGCAGCCCAGGACCACGCCGCCGATGATCCAGATGCCGTACCAATAAATATCGAAATCAAGCGCTTCGATGTGTAGGGCGACGCGGCTGGGAGTCGTGCCACTGGTCAAGTGATATAGAAATAGGGCAATAGCAAATAGCGCGACGAGTGCAATAGCGACCCAATAAGGGGCGATGCCCAAACCCTTGCGTTCTGTTGATGCAGTCACCGGAATAATTTAATCGCTATCTTGATGCCCGTATTCCTGTTTCCAGACGCTGTACATGCGCTGTCCTAAGGTAAAGTAGGTGGTGACAGCCAGGATGATCAAGGCGATATTGGGCAAGTTAAGGATAAGCAGCACGATCATCAGCAGGTAACGCTCAACACGACTGGCGACGCCTACTTTGTTCTCGTAACCAAGTGACTCCGCTTTAGCGCGTGAATAGCTCACGAGCAAAGATCCCGTGATCGCCACGTAAGCGACGGCCAGCATCTGCGGATCGTTGATGCTGAAGTAATAATAGATAAAGCCACCAAAGAGGATGACTTCTGCTAACCGATCCAAAGTGGAATCAAGATAAGCACCGAACCCCCCTTGCTTGCGCCCTAATTTCCGCGCCAGGGCGCCGTCGAGCGCATCAAGCGGCGCCAGAAATATCATGGCGAGACCGGCCCAGCGGAATTCTCCAATGGCAATCAGATAAGCCAGGAAAAAATGAGCCAGCATACCCACAACTGTTAAGATGTCCGGCGAAATCTTATAGTGGGCCAGAAAGGTGACGACCGGATCGATGAGCGGTGCTGTATAACCACGCATCTGATCCGTAAAGGTTGGCTTCACTGGCGCAGCTGTTTCAGATGAATTAGATTCTTCCATAATCCCTAGAATACCCCGTAGGCATAATTTTTATGCAATTGAACACGAAAGATCGTGGGTTTGCAAGCCTATTAACGGGAAGCAAGAAAAAAGGCCAGGGCGGCGTCCCTGGCCTTGATAATACGGTGCAGAAGTTACGGCCGTTTATGACCGCGGCACCTTTGTCCTTCTTCCTTCCTGTTGAGCGTCCCGCCCAACAAACCTCCGCTTAACGAGAGCCCGGCAGTCCGAAGACGGCCGTCCCTAGTTTAATGACGCAGTAAGAGCGCTCATCCGGTTGGCGACGCTGTCGTCAATAACCTGATCGCCCACGCGGATAATTATCCCACCTAATATGGAAGGATCAACTTTGAATACAATATCCGCAACCTTGAGTGCCTTTTTAATATCGGCCTGCTCTTTATCGGTCAGCGGCAAAGCACTGGTAACCTCCGCTTTGTCACCCTTTAGTGCGCTGACATCGGCCGGCACCGCGGAGAAGAATTCTATGATCAACTCATGTTGCCGCTTTTCATCCAGAGATTCGCCAACCAACTTGTTAGCAGCAGCAATAGAAATGGCCGCGACCTGGCCTCGCAGATCAGCCAGGATGCGATTACGCTCTTCCTCCGCATCCTCACCAGCCTTGGCGACGATCTCTTTCGCCTCTTCATTAGCCTTTGCTTCAATTGCCTTCGCTGAATCCTCAGCCTGGGATACAGCTTCCTGGCGGATACGCACCGCTTCCTGGCGTGCATCATCCATGATCTTTTCCGCCTCGGCGTCGGCGTTATCGCGGGCGATAGCCGCCTGTCGTGAATCTTCCAGACCTTTAGCGATGCGCGCTTTACGTTCCTCAAGTATTTTGATGATCGGCTTGTAGACCAACCCCTTTAGCAGGAGCATCATGATCGTAATGATCAAGATCTGCATGATCAGGTAGCCTATGTTAATGCCTAATGCTTCCATATCACTTTTCCTTGAACTGCTTTAATTTCTCTATAGAACCGATGCTGGACTTTAGAGAACAAACAGGATAATGAGCGCAACGACCAGAGCATAAATAGCGATAGCCTCGGCAAATGCAATACCAAGGATCATATTTGTCTGGATGTCACCACTGGCATCGGGATTACGCGCGATACCCTGTACCGCGCCGCCAACCAGGATACCAATACCGGCGCCCGCGCCAATTGCTCCTAACATGGCCAGGCCCGCACCAATTGCTTTCAGACCGGTTACCAGAGCCAGTGCAGCTTGTTCATCCATGTGAAATTCCTCCAACTATATTTATTCTTATCAAATTAATCTTCTAAAAATCATTAAAAAACGATGTTAATGTTCTTCAGCATGATGGCTTGTCGATGCACTGCTCATGAAAATCAACGTGAGCAAACCAAACACCAGCGCCTGGATCAGGCCGACAAAGAACTCCAAACCAAAGAAGGCCACATTGGCTATCGGTAACAGGAAAGCCATGACAAATAACAGCACCATACCGGCGAAAATATTACCGAGTAAACGGAAGGCGAACGAGATAATCTTCGAGAATTCACTGATCAATTCCAGCAAGCCAACCGCCGGATCGATCGCCTTAATCGGATTCTTGGCCACCTCTTGTCCATATCCTGGAGCGATGAAGGGGAAGAACTTGGCCAGATAGCCGCGCCCTCCTAAGTATTTAAAACCATAGAACTGGACCATAGTCATGGCAATCAGAGCAAAAGCCAACGTGTAATTGAGATCAGTCGCTCCAGGCCTTAGGAAAGGCACGATGGTCCAATCTTTCGCTTCCGTATTAAAGCCAATCATCTGTCCCTTACTGTTAAACTCTTCAGGGGCGTCATCGCTGGCATTCACTTCGCTCAACAGCATGAGTGCCCCGCTGTTCAAATCTCCTACGTTCTGTTCATCCCAAAAGATTTCTTGCTCATGGAAAAATGCTTCCACATCTTCATCTGATAGGTGTTCGCCGTTGGCTTCCGCCTTGGCTTCTAAGGCTTTGACCTCTTTTTCAGCCAGAAAATGGGGCTTGTATTCCCAGAATCCGATGCTGTCCCAACCGGGGATCAGGGATGTCCAGTTTGTAACCAGAATAATCAAGAGGATGCTCATGAAGTAAGGGAAGAAATCCTTTACTTTAGAACCGGCGATATTCTCGGCGAAGTTATAGGCGCCTTCGACGATCATCTCGAATAAATTGTAGAAACCGGTAGGTACCTCATCGGCCGTTTTCGATCCTGCTCGCAAGGCGAAAATGAGAATCAATAACAATCCATAGGCTATTAAGGAAGCCACAAATGTATTGGTCAAGCCCTGATTACCAAATAAGGTGCTCACGATTGGCCAGTCCGCGCTGCCGGGGTACGTCTCGCCGGGCAGCTGGATATAAGGTAAGACCGGTTTGGTTAATTTGATAATCGAACCCAGGATAAGCAGCAAAATAACACAGAGGATAACGATGTATCTCTTTTTAATCATGTTATTGTGTCGTCCTTCTTTTCATACTTTTCTTGTTCAGTCTTTTCAGTTTGCTTATTTGACCTGCCTACAATGAAGAGGCTGATGCGGACCATAACAAAAAGGGTCACAGGAAAACTTAGTAACAAAAATGCTATGGTCAAAAAACGGCGCTCGTTGCCGAGCAAATCATCAAGCAGCCAACCTGCGCCAAAGGCGATAGCGATTATAACGATAGCTATTATCCCGGTTGCACAACCTGCCTGCCCAACTGTGTTCATCAAGTTGGCGGTATTTCTAAGCTTTGGGTCTTGTGACAAGATATATTTCTTCGTATAAAAGGGCTGCTTGTGCATTATAGCACAAACAACCTCAACGGCAATCAACCCCTCAGATAAAGTCTTACTTAAAAGACAAGGTCATGTCTTCAGCCTGCTTATCCTATCCCGGGAAAGAATGAAGCTGCGGCTTCTAAAGTCCAGGTATAGGCGGAATTGGCGAAAATACCCAGGTACAAGACAAAGAATATCGAAATAACCAGGCCAATTTGCGCCGCCCGCGAAACGGGAATGGCGATTTCTTCGTCATCCGACCTGTATAGATACATATGTTTGATAATGCTCAAATAGTAGTAAAGGGCTACAAAAGCGTTCAGAATGCCAATCAGGGCTAACCACCACAAACCGGAATCAACGGCCGAACGGAAAATAAAGAATTTGCCGAAGAAACCGGCGGTCGGTGGAATGCCGCCTAATGACAGGACCGCAAATAACATGATTAAGGCCAGTCCCGGTGCGCGGCGATTGAGTCCATCCAGATCGCTGATTTCATCTGATCCGGTGATATTGCTGACCAGGATAATCACGCCAAAGGCCGCGATATTGGTGAATAGGTACATCAACAAATAAAACATCGAAGCCCCTGTCCCATCTTGCGACAGCGTCACAAAACCGATCAGAATATAACCGGCCTGGGCGATACTAGAATAAGCCAGCAAGCGCTTTATATTCGTCTGGAAGATAGCCACCAGGTTACCCAGAGTCATGGTGATGATACAGATGGAGACAATCATGGCCCACCAGCCGGGAGCGTTAGTTGGCGAGAAATTACTGACATCGCCGAAGGCGCCGGAGGTGAAGACGCGTAACAAAACAGCGAAACCGGCCGCTTTGGATGCTGTAGAGACGTAACCGGTAAATGGAGTTGGCGCTCCCTGGTAGACATCAGGTGTCCAGAAATGGTAGGGAACGGCCGAAATTTTGAAACCAAAACCAACCAGGGCCAGGGCTGCGGCCAGTAAGATAACGGCATTCACCCCAGCGGGAAGATTGCCTTTGGTAAGGGTACCAATAACATAGATATTAGTTTCACCTGTCACACCGAATATCATACTCAATCCATAAAGCATAACGCCGGTGGCAAATGCGCCGTAGATAAAGTATTTCATACCCGCTTCGGATGAAAGTTTCTTTTGCATAGCAAAACCGGCCAATACATAGGAAGAGACGCTGGCCAATTCCAAAGCGACATAGACCATGATCAGATCGGCCGAAGCTCCCATCAAGCAAAAACCAATCGCCGCGGCAATAAGCAGGGCATAAAACTCGCTGCGCTGTAGATAGGGCACATCCATGGCCAGCAGACTAGTCAAACCGAGAGCAGACAGGAATATAACCGTAAAGACCAAGGATACCATGTCGAAACGAATCATGCCGCCCCACATCTGGCTCTCATTGAGAGTCCATTGGGAATTCGGCATGTCGAAGAAAAGCCATAAGCCCAGGACAACTAAGAGCGTGATGAAGGCGCCCCAGGCGGTCATCATACCAACACGCCGGCGATCTTCAGGTTTTAAGAAACGATCGTATGCCAGAACAAGAACGAGTAGTATCGTCAGGCCAATCTCAGGAGCTAGTGCTGCAACCCAAGTAGAATCAAGATTTGGGCTCACCTATGCACCTCCAAACAGTTGGAAAATGTTGGTAGCTGCCACATGTAAGCTGTCCATCACGGTCAAGACTTGCTGCGCACTTTGGATGCGCTCGACAACAGGAAGCATGCCTGACTCAACGATAGGGGCGATAACATTGGGAACTACGCCAATAAGGATCATTAAGGCGCAAAACATGATAAGGGCAAATTTGTCGATGGCCAACAGCGGACGCATATCGTGCCACTTCTCGTCATCAAACTCGCCAAAGAAAACATTATTAACGGCGCGCAAAATATAGGCCGCGGTGATGATAATGCCTAGAACAGCAATCAGCGCGATCCAGTTATAATAACTGGAAGGATTAAGCGAGAATACCGCGTCGAGGTTTAGACTCGTGCCGTTCCATACGCCCATGAAGATAGGGAACTCCGCAATAAACCCGGAAAGCCCAGGCATGCCCATCGATACGAGACCGCCGATAATAAATGGAATCACCAACCAGGGCAGGGCACGACGCATGCCGCTCAATTCATCCATGTTTCTCGTGTGCGCACGATCGTAAATCATACCAACCACGGAGAAGAAGAGAGCCGTCATAATGCCATGGCTGACCATTTGGATGCCTGCTCCGAGAAAGCCATACAGCGTCATCGCCGCGAAACCCATAGAAACCAAACCCATATGGGAAACGCTGGAATAGCCGATCAGATATTTCATATCCGTCTGCCGCATGGCTACAAACGCACCATACACCACGTTGATCAATGTCAGCAATATCACAAAAGGCATCCAGTAAACAGCGCCTTGAGGAAGGATCTGAATACCCACGCGCATGGATGCATAAGCACCAAGCTTCATCAGCACACCGGCATGAATCATAGAAACGGCCGTCGGCGCGGCGACGTGACCATCAGGCGACCAGTTATGCAGCGGCCAAATACCCGCTAAAACCGCAAAACCGAGGAAGAGCGGCATGAACAAAACCAGCTGCGTATCAAAGGGGAAATTCGCCTCCGACCACACCCGCAGATCAAATGTCGCCGGCAGCCCCTGCTGCGGCAGTTGGAAGTAAAGGATAAGGAAGGCGATAAAAGAAATAAAACTGCCGATTAGAAGATAAAGGGTCAGCTTCATTGCCGCGTACTCACGCCGTTCGGGCCAACCCCAAATGACGATCATGACGTACATGGGAAGCACGGCCAGTTCGTAGAAAAAGAATAACAAAAAGCCGTCTACAGCGACGAACACACCCTGCACACCGGCAACAAGGAGCATAAAGAAAGCATAGAACTCGCGCGGCCGGTCACTGATGCTCCAGGAGATGAGCACGCCGCCCAGACCAACAACGGCCGTTAGTAAGACAAGGGTCGCGCTCAATCCATCGACACCGACAATGTAATTGACGCCGATGCTCGGAACCCAGGCATGCTCTTCCACGAACGCCAGGGTATCTGCCCACGGGGTTCCAGGAACTGGAAGGTTCTGGTAATAAGATATATACACGTATAGGGCTAGTACCAGCGTGGAAATCATTGTCCCCACACCAATCATACGTGCATTCTCGCCCCGTTCCTTAGGTAGCATCAGCATGAGAACTGCCGCTGCTATGGGCGCTAAGGCTATGAGTGATAAGAAAGGAAATTCCATCGATATTGCCCAGTTTGTTTGTTACTTAATAACAACATTTATCCCGTTAACTTAAGATTTTCGTCACCGTGTCATTGATGAACACGAGCACCCACTGCGGCCACACGCCAAGGCTCAACATCAACACCATTAAAGGCCAAATCACGAGGTGTTCACGGATGGTCATTTGAGGCAGCCCACGCCACTCCTCCTTGACAGGGCCATGAAGCGTGTAACGAATCGATTTCAAGATATAGGCGCCGGTCATGATTAAACCAAGCATGGACAGCGCCAGCTGCCAAGTGAAGATGTTCCATGATCCGGCAGCCACCAGGAACTCGCTCACAAAGCCATTGAGTCCCGGCAGTCCAAGAGAAGCCATCGCCGTAAAGATCAGAATGCCGCCGTAAACTTGCATAACAGACCAGATGCCGCCGTATTTTTTCAAATCACGCGTATGCGTTCGTTCATAGATAACGCCGACCAGGAAGAACATGCCCGCCGATGACAGGCCATGATTGAACATCTGGAATACAGCGCCGTTAGCGGCCTGGATGGCGTTGATCTGCATGCGCGGATCGGTGAAATGTGACACTCGGCCGTATACGAAGGCATAGACGGCGATGCCCAATACCACAAAACCCATATGATTAACCGAGGAGTAAGCCACCAGTCTCTTAAAGTCCCACTGTCCGAAAGCAGCATAACCACCCATCACAATACTCAACATACCCAGGATGGCCAATATCCAGGCGGTCGAATTCGCTTGCTGCGGAAATAAAGGAATGACCAGGCGCAGGAAACCATACGCACCTAACTTCAAAAGCACCCCGGCCAGTATCATCGAACCGGCTGTCGGCGCCTGCGTATGGGCATCAGGAAGCCATGTATGGAAAGGCCAAATCGGAACTTTGATGGCGAAGGCAATGACAAATGCCCAGAAAGCGACAGCCTTCACCGTATCCACGGAGAGGCTTGTATGTGGCAGCACACCCCCGGAAGGGATATTTACCCATTCCTGCATCAATGTCACAATATCAAAGGTGCCCATGGAAACGCCGATGATCTGGATTGCCAGTAACAGGCCCAGGCTACCGGCCATGGTATAGATAAAGAACTTAAAAGAAGCATACTCCCGGTCGGCACCGCCCCAGATCTTGATCAGGAAATACATCGGCACCAGGCCAAACTCCCAAAAGACAAAAAAGATCATCAGGTCCAATGCTGAAAAGAGACCTAACATGGCCGTTTCCATCAATAAGAACAGCGCCATATAAACATTTACACGACGTTCGATGTTAAACGAAGTTAGAATTGCCAGAGGTGTAAGGATGGTAGTCAATAAAAGCATGGGCAGGCTGATTCCGTCCACGCCGATATGGTAACTCGATCCCAACGCCGGGAACCAATTTGCAATATATTCAAACTGAATATTCGCGGCAAATCGGTCATAGTTTACCCACATATAAAGGACAAAAAACAACGGCACCAGGCTCAATATCAAAGCCAGGCGGCGTGTAGTAGTCTTCGCATCTTGCGGCATCAGAAAAACGATCGCAGATGCTATAAGTGGAGAGAAGATAGCTAGATTTAGGACGTTATTATCCAGAGCGAAATCCATGATTTCTCCTGCTAACTAAAAGAATTAGCCCTAATTAAAGAGTTGGCCTAACCAGCCGTAATTTATCAGTAAAACAACAGCAATAAGCGCAACGGCAATAAGTGCGGATATGAGGGCATACTCCTGCACCCGGCCGGTTTGAAGTTGGCGGAATTCCTTCGAAATATTGAGGAAACCGTCCTTCAGCCAGTCTACACCGCCGCTAATGACCACCTCTTCAAATCGCTTAACATAGTAACCAAAGCCATAAAAGCCTTTCGCGATGGCATGCAGTATCCCGTCAATCGTTTTCTTGTCGATCGCTTCATACACCACTTTTTCTGAGAGGTAAGTAGTTGGATTAATGAAAACGCGTTGGTAAAGTTCATCAATATACCATTTGTTATTGAAGAAGGTATACAGCGGGCCAAGAGGCCTCTGCACCGGATCCGGCTGGTCTGTTTCTAAAGGCTTGCGACCATATATCCACCAACCCAGGAAGAGACCACCTAGGGCGACGACAAGCGAAGCGATTAATGGTTCCCAATTGAATGGCAAGTTTTCGATGGGATGTTTAACAAGATGCAGAGCATAAAGTTCTTCCATTAGTTTATAGATGGTTGAACCTACAAAATGATGGACGTAATGATTGTTAACCATAGATCCAATGACCGGGAAATTTTCTGGAATGCCTGCCCAACCGGCGACAACAGCAAAAAAAGCCAGGAGTATCAACGGGATGGTCATAAAAGCATTACTCTCATGAGCATGCTCAGCAAGGGGCGTTCTTGGCTTTCCTAAGAATGTCATACTGATCTGCCGCGCCGTGTAATAAGCGGTTAGGAAAGCGGCGATGGCCAGCACGACAAAAACAACCAAAGCCAGTATGAAGCCGTCGTTGTCCCACAAATACCAGGCTTCGGCGAAGATTTCATCTTTAGACCAAAATCCGGCCGTTATGAACGGCAGCCCGGAGAGAGCCAGGCCGCCGATGAGGAATGTCCAAAATGTAATTGGCAGCTTCTTTCGCAGTCCACCCATGTTGCGCATATCTTGCGGGTCTGTATGGTGGTCATGTACATCATGAGCACCATGCTCCATACCGTGAATGACGGAACCCGAGGCCAGGAAGAGCAGAGCTTTGAAAAAGCCGTGGGTTATCAGGTGGAAGGCGCCGGCAACATAGCTGCCAACACCAATCGCAGCAACCATAAAGCCTAACTGCGAAATAGTAGAATAAGCAAGCACACCTTTGACGTCATTTTGGGCGATGGCAATCGTTGCCGCCATCAGTGCTGTGAAAGCGCCGATTCCGGCAATGGTGAAGCTCACCGCATCAGTACCACTTGGACCTGAAGCAACTGCAACCAATGGGAAAATACGCAAAAGGAAATAAACGCCGGCAGAAACCATTGCCGCGGCATGGATGACGGCACTAACAGGTGTCGGACCTTCCATAGCGTCGGGTAACCAGACGTGGAGCGGGAACTGGGCCGATTTACCCACCGTTCCTGCAAAGAGCATCAAGGTCATCAAACCAAAAGCAGTCGGACCTATGATATCAAGCACATCAGACAAATTTTCAGGCGTGAAAGCCTGATTGAAGTTTAATGTACCAAATTGGAAATAGAAGAAGACGATACCCAACAACATAACCACATCAGCGACGCGCGTGGTCATGAAGGCTTTTATCGAAGCCTTATAGGGCGGGATGTGCGGGATGTCATCCGGACCAAGATGGTACTCTCGTGCGTACCAAAAGCCGATAAGCGAATAGGAAGTAAAGCCCATTATTTCCCACCCAATAAACAGCAAAAGAAGGTCATCTGCGAGAACGAGTAAGAGCATACCCCCGGCGAATAAACTCATAAAAGCAAAGAAACGTGAGAGCAAAGGCTCTTCTTGCAGATGATTTGGAACACCCAGGATCTTGCCCAAGGGGGCACTCCAGTTATGATAACCGACGCTGTAGATGAAAATCATGGTTACTGTAAATGTCACCATGATGAGCATGACCGCCGCTAACGGATCGACAGCTACCCCTATATTTATCCAAGTCCCTTTCAAGAAATCACCAACTGGGATCCAGGGGAAAGCGCTCGCCACGACAGTGGGATGTTCCTCCAGGTGGTGAGCGCCTACCGCGGCTGTGTTCAGAGCAACAATCCAGCCCAGGATTAGCGCAGCAAATACGCCGGCCCAGGCGATCATCCAGCTCAGTGTCCGGCTGCGATTCGTAAATAGCATGATCAGGAAAAAAGCCAGCAGCGGACCCGCGGGAATGAGCCAGGTTAGAATCGTTAAAGTTTCGTTCGTCATTTCACCAAATCCAACCCATTAATTCTTCATCAAGTCCATATCTTCAGCGATAACTGAATCACGACTTCGATAAATCGAAATAATCAATGCCAGACCAACAGCCGCTTCCGCCGCAGCCACGGTCAAGACAAATACCGCCCAGGCCATTCCGGCAGATTTTTCCGGCGTCAAATAACGCCAAAAAGCGACAAGGTTAATATTCACGGCGTTAAGCATTAACTCCACGGCCATCAGGATAGCCACGGCATTTCTACGGGAGAAAACCCCATAAATGCCGATACTGA
>Ga0316580_10000022_pt1 | contig 24359 bp, 19 predicted proteins | sample S0NA_2_FD_204519 | JGI IMG/M metagenome (GOLD analysis project Ga0316580, IMG submission 204519) | Rhizosphere microbial communities from salt marsh grasses in Alabama, United States - S0-2_160517rDrB | ecosystem: Host-associated > Plants > Roots > Rhizosphere | place: USA: Alabama | collected... | reverse complement strand
GAGATCCAGCGGCGCCGCTTTGCGCTGCTTACCCAATGACTCAAGCGCAGCCTGCCGCGCCAAATAAGGCAGATCATTTTCTAGACGAGCCAGCAGAGCGTCCAAGATCCGGCCGTCACGATAGGCTCCGGCAGCGGTAAAAACGCCAGGCATAGCCTGTGGATGTGCTTCTGTAGAAACAATTTGTGCCAAACCGGCCACGGCCGTTTCATGATTGGCTTTGGCAAGCGCCCGAGCCATTTCCAGGCGCACGCCCCAATAGGGTTCAGTGGCATACGCGTCGACAACAACCTGAATATTGGCATGCTTGCCGGTTTTAACCAGTTCTTCGGCAGCCAGGATTCGCCCGGTGATGTCGGCGGCACCGCTCAGTTGATTGCGCAGCAGCGGATCGCCGGGATTAAAAGACAGCTTGTGCAGCACCTTGCCTTGGGGATCAAAACGTACTTGTTGAGGTGGTTCATCCATAGCCACAATAAAGGTCTGTCGTTCGCGATCCAGCTTCACGGGTAAGAGATTATCTTGACCATTAATCGTCCACCCCAGGTCAGTGTTAAGCACAAAAGCAGGGATGTTTTTCTCGGGGTTCACCTGTTTCTGTTCAATGGTGAAGGTACCCTGCTTCTTCTTCTCATCATAGTCGAATGATACCTTTAGATTTGGATAACCGGCGGTATAGAACCATTGATCAAAGAACTGGCCCAGGGAACGCCCCGAGTGATCTTCCATGACCATGCGGAATTGTTCTGTCTCCACTACTTTGCCATAATAACGCTTCAAGTAGTTACGCACAGCCGTCCAAAAGACCTCATCACCTATTTCCTTGCGCAAGGTATGCAGCCGGCAGGCGCCACCGGGATAAGTATGGGCATCGAACATTTCCCATGAAGATTGGAAATGGCGATTGACGATCGGCCGTTGGTAACGATTATCCGCCTCAAGGATGTAGCGTCTTGCCGCGTCAAAGTAACGATAATCTCTGTCTTCGGCCGTCGCATTCTCTTCGAGATACACCTGCTCCATGTAAACCGCCCAGGATTCCTTCAACCAGGTATGGGCAAAATCACGGCAGACAATGGCATCGCCGAAGTAGCTGTGCGACATCTCATGCAGGTTAGTCATATCAACGCGAAATTGGAGTTCTTGGGCCAGGGTTGCATCCTGGATATAACGGTCGTTCCAACTGACTAATGAGATATTCTCCATCGCCCCAAAAACCTGGGGAACCGCGAACTGGTAATATTTGGGATAGGGGAAAGGCATATCCAATTTCTGGGTCATCCAGGTCATCATCTTCCGCGTACGGCCGAATGTGAGGCCTAAATCTTCGGCCGTGTGTTCACGGGAACAGAAATAGGCTAATGGGATCTGCCTTTGGCCATCGTCAAACACTCCATCGTCATAAGTAACAAAGTCACCAATGGCAAAACAAGTCAGATAGCTTGGGCAGCGCTGTTCCAGGCGCCAGTGGGCTGTTTTTGTCCCATCACCATGATTAATTTCTTCAACCAACGCGCCATTGGCCAGGATTGTGAATCGCTCCTCAGCGCGAAGGTGAAAATCTAAGGCGGTGCGTACATTGGGCAGATCGATACAAGGCAGCCAGTAGCGCGCCCGTTCTGTTTCGTGATCGGTAACGGCATACCAGCCCTGTTCAGGATAGGACTCGTCAGGCTGGGAAAATATCAAGCCATCAACCGGCTTGATAACTTTATACGACACCTCGACGCGCCGCTCCTCACCCTGTTGAAATGGCTGCGCCCAGGTAATGGTTAACTTTCGGCCATTGTAAATCGCGTTCAGTTCGAAGCCATCGACATCGCGCACGGCTACATCCTCCAGGTCAACGCCATCCAAAACCAGAACGGCCGCCTCCTGGCCCTGGGCCACAACTGTGGTGGTCACTTTTCCAAGAGCTTGCTCATTGGCAACATCGACAAAAAGGTCAATATCCAGATGCTGGGGCTCCAATTGGAGATCGGGTGGATAGTGTGGTGGTGTTGAGGGATCAAAAAAAGCCTTTCTAGCGCTGTCTTGGCTGTATTGTGCACGGTTCATATATGGCATGAAAGCTCCTTCCAGCTATATTTCCCCCTGAGATTTTCCGTCCTGAAACGGTTCAGTAGATAACTTTCAGGCAGTTAGTGGGAAATGCTGTATTCAAAATAGTAGCGTTATAGTTTGAGCGACAAGCCAAAACTTGTCAAGAAATATTTACCAGACGCCGGGCAGCAGCCGGTACCGTGTTTGCTGCGCATATTCGGCATAACCAGGTAATTCCTCATGCAGTACCTTGTCTTCGCGATCCGTGCGCCAGATCGTGATTGCAGCCATCAAGACGCCGGGGACTAAGCCCCACCAGGAACCGAGCAGCAGCGGCATGCTGACCGCACCCAGAACCAGCCCTACATACATCGGGTGTCGAACATACTTATACGGCCCATTCGTAATAACATGATGTCCACGTTCTTCCTGAATACGCACCGTTGTCGTCAGGTAATTGTTGACCAACATGGCCCAGTAGGGGATTGTAGATGCTAGAAAATAAGCGAAGAAGCCAATTATACGTAACCAAAGGGGCATATCTGACCAGGCGAAACGGAAATCAAGTCCGCAAACGAGGGGTAAAATCAATACGAGCGACAAATTGATAACGAAGAATATCTTGTCAAATCCTCTTGTATCCTGTGGCATACGTCCGCGCTCATTGATGATTTCCGGATTATCACGGATGATAAATACAGCTCCGATGGTTAACGTGACAATTCGGACAGCCACGTAAACCCAGGCTGCCGGCCAACGCAAAGTCCCCGCCGCGGCGAATACGATAGCCGCATCGAAGATGATAACTAGGATTACCTGCAAAATACGCGCGTAACCGGATCGATCTAATTTTGGCTCTTGAGAGACTACTTCAGACATATCCTACCCCCTTAGAACCAGATGCCTGGCCCTTATCTATTCTTCTACTTCAACAAAAATCTGGCGCGTGATGCGCGGCCCCAGGACGATCACATCAGGCTGCCCGGCAATTTGCACATGCAGCGTCTGGTCGAAGGGGACAAAATTCACCACCTTCACTTTAAGCCCCGGGTGCAAACCAAGGCTGTCCAAATAGCGCAAAAGATCGGAGTCGGTGTCTTGGACACTCTCCACGACCGCTTCCTCGCCCTTACGGAGTTTGTTCATGGGGATGTCTGTTATCACGGGTATAGTCAGTTCTTTCGTGGGGATAGGATGCCCATGCGGATCGCGAACTGGATCGCCCAAAACGGCGGCCATACGCCGTTCCATATCCTCAGAGATAACATGTTCCAAGCGCTCGGCTTCCTCATGCACCTCGTCCCAGGAATAATCAAGAACTTCATGCAGGAAAAGCTCAATCAACCGATGATGGCGCACGATCTCCAATGCGGCTCTTTCACCCTCTGGGGTCAAGGTAGCACCCTGGTGTTTCTTATAAGTCACCAGCGGCGGCTTTTCCTGGGCCATTTTTTGCAGCATACCCGTGACCGAAGCGGGTTTAACAGCCAGATGTTCGGCGATTTGCGATGTCGTTGCTCTGCCGTTACGCTCCACCAGATCATAAATCGTCTTTAAATAATCCTGCGTTGCCGGCGATATGGTTGTATCCATGAACTCTTTGCCCAATGCCTGCTCGAAATTAGCTAAATGCTAATTTAGGCAAACCTAAAATATATTTTGAATTATATGACCTCTACGGCCGTTGTCAAGGAAAATCAGATCGGGATTAGTTGAACAGCGCCTGCACCGTTTCATCAGCGGCCAGGGCAAAGGCTTGTTCTGTTTTAGTAGAATCCGCCAGGGGAAGCTTGGTTTCAGAAATAGGTATGATTTTGTCAGAAGTGACAGCCCAGGCAGCGGCTTTCCCCGCCCCGGCGAGATCACTGCGGCGGGCGATGAGCGAGCGCGCTTTTTGATTCGGCCGTTCGGGAACAGGCACCCACTCCGGCAGCAAACGACGGCCGAAGCCATCTTTCGTAACCAGTAGAATTTCTTCCCCGGCCTGAACATGTTCAGCCTGCACAGGCATTGCCAGCTTAACCCGATCTTCCTTGCCGCAGTTTACTACCTGCGTACCGCTGATATCTAAGGCAGATACCGGCCAGCGCGTGCCCCGGCCCATGCGCGTTAATAACAACAATTCCTCTTCACTGCTAACTCCGAAGAGCGAGACCGGTGATCCGGGCAGCGGGTGATCGAGGCGCAGCGGCACCGGCGCTTCAATACTGTCACGCAAGATACGTAAGGGATAAGCGCGGGCAATACCAAATGAGGTTGCAATTAATAAGCGCTCTGCATCGCGGATTTTTTGCCACGATCCAAGCGCACAGAAATCTTCGCGCTTCTCCAACCGGTGGAGATCAGCGAAGCGCATCTTGATTTCCTGTAGATCAAGCAGCTGGCGCGGCGTCAAGAGTAAGAAACGATAATGCGTTGTCACCAATATCAACTGCTCGTCCAGGCCGGCGGAAAAGACCTGTTTCACCTCTCCTTCCACGCCCAGTTTAGAGCGAGAAAGAGGTTCACGCTGCTGCTGTTTGTCCCAAAGGACGGCTTTGATCACCAGCCCATCACCTATGAAAATAAGCACCCGGTCGCTTTCTATTTCCGGTTCGATGGCTCCTTCATCGATCAAGATGCGTTTTTGCATTAGCTCCAGGTTCACAGGGTTAATTTGTGTGCGCGAACCCCCTGCTTTTGGCGGGCGGACCACGTCCGCGGCTGTAAAGGCGCGCGCCTCAGCCTCGCCCGATTCAATTTGTTTGGCAAAGATACCCAGGCCGGCGGTAACACTGCTGAAGGTATCGACGCTCTGCACTTTCTCCGCGCCAAATTGACGAATCAACAAGTCGTTAAACGCGGGTATCTGCGCCGAACCACCGGTGCGGACAACGGCGTCGATATCCCGCGCAGTCAAACCGGAACGAGACAGCGTTTGCAGCAGTTCATTTTCAATGGCCAAGATTTCGGGTTGAATTATGCGTTCAAATTCTGTGCGCGTGACAAACTCCCGCACCTTAAAGTCGGGGCCATCCAGACGAATCTCAGCCCCTCGTTTATCCGAGAGTTTGCGCTTAGCAAGCTCTACCTGGTCAAACATCTTCAAGCCATAATTGCTGGTCACCAGGCTGATAAGCGCTTCGATCTGGTAGCGCCGCTGCGCGGAACGCGCGATCTCGTTCAAGATGCGTCGGTTCTCCTGACTTTGCAGTTCGATGAATGTTTGCCAGTTAGAAAAATCATCAAAGATCCAGCGCGGGATAGGCCGGGCATCATGCCGCAAACCATAATAGCTGCCCTCTCCAAAGTGCGCCGGCAGCTTACTGCGCGTCAGCTTCTGATCAAAAACATCGCCGGCCACGGGAAGACCGCCGGTCGCCAAAACCTGGCGATTTTGAGGGTCGCCCAAACGCATGATGGTGATATCCAGCGTGCCGCCGCCAAAGTCAAATATCAACGTATTCTGTGGTTTGTCGATCAGCTTCTCATAACTGAGCGCCGCGGCAATGGGCTCATATTGCAAATATACTTTTTCATAACCGGCACGAAAAGCAGCCTGTAAGAGCCGGCTCTGCGCCAATCTGTCATGTTCTTCATCTTTAGAGAAATGCACAGGACGGCCGAGGACCACCTCTTTTATTTCCCGATCCAAATATTGCTCGGCGCGCACGCGGGTCGCTGTCAGGTAGAGGGCAATCAGGTCTTCCAGGCTGTAGTAGTTCTGACCGATCACGGCGCCGGGGTGGTCTTCTTCGCGCAGGCGGCTTTTAATGGACAGGAGCAGACGGCCCGGTTCAGAGACATCCACCCAGGCGTAGGCGTCGGTGACATAGTACATATCTTCGGCATAGACCTCGATCTCGCCTATCCATACTTTACGCGTCTTCACAACACGTCCGATATTCTGTTCGTAATAGCGGTCCACGGCATCACGGCCGATATGCAAAGACTGTTCATTGGTAATATAGAGTGCCGTGCGTAGAATGCGCGGATTCGTATTCGCGGGATCGAGGGGCAGCACCTTGACTTCAAGGCCGTCATACAATGCCATACCTGAATTCGTTGTGCCAAAATCCATGCCGATAATCATGAATTTATCCCTGCTCCGATTCCAGTGCGCTTTCCATCACTGCCAGGTCTGGTTGTAAACCACTCCACAAAGCCAGGGAGGCTGCCCCCTGACGGAGGAGCATACCCAACCCATTGCTCGTAGGACAGCCTGATGCAGCGGCCTGCTGCATCAACTTTGTTTCATGTGGGTTGTATACCAGATCATAAACAAATGCGCCTGCCGGGAAGGTCACTCCTGCCGGCCAGGGCGATCCATCCAGGTGCGATGACATGCCCAAAGGGGTTGTATTGACGATCAAGGGTTCATCTACCTGTCCGGCGATCTCGGCTAATTTTGAAAGCGGACGGATACTCTCTACCGAACCAATCACTAGGTCCGCCGCCAACTGCTGCGCCTGTTCAGTCCGCCTGGCCAAGAGCACAACGCGCGCACCCACCTGGTTTAGAGCATAGACAACGCTCCGGGCCGATCCACCCGCGCCCAGGACAAGACAATCACGCCCATTCAAGGATAGTCCAAGCGCGTTAAGATCTTCCAAAAAACCGCGCCAATCGGTGTTGTCGCCTGACAAACGGCCGCTCCCCTCCTCCACCAGAATAGTGTTCACAGCACCTACGGCCGTGGCCGCAGGCGAGATTTCATCCAAAAAAGGCATCACCGCCTGCTTATGGGGTATGGTGACATTCACGCCGCGGAATCCCAGCGCGGGCAACCCACTCAGGGCCTCGGCGACCTGGTTTGGGGGAACGGGTAAGGGAACATAGGCCCAATTCAGACCCAATGCTTCCAGGGCCGCGTTATGCATGGCCGGACTAAACGAATGCGACACCGGCCAGCCAATCAAACCAACAAGTTTAGTTTTGCCGTTAATCATCTGCTGGTTTATCAAAATATGGCAGCGGCTCTTCGCCGCGCAGCTGCTTAAACACAAATGGGGCCCGTAAATGGTGACCGGGCGACATAGGGGGCAAATTATCCTCCCCGAAGTAACCCGCGTCAACTGCATCATCACCAGGCCGCGGCGTTAAATCAGCGGCTTCGACCAGGAACAAGAAATGATAAAAATGAATGCGTTTTTTGCTGCGCCAGATACGCGAATCATAAATACCCAGCAGCTGTCTGATCTGGCCTACAATGCCCGTCTCCTCTTGCAGCTCTCTTTGTACCGATTCGGCCAATGTTTCTCCGGGATCGGTAATACCGCCGGGCAGGCACCACAGACCATCATCCTGGCGACGAACGAGCAGTAGCTCATTTTCATCATTGAGCACAACTGCTTCAACACTGGGCATAGCGCTAAGCGCAAAACCATCCCCATTGAATGCCTCTATGAGTTCTTGAGCATCTTCGCCCCGTGCCAGCGCTTCCATGCGCGCGCTGACTGACATTACCGCTTGAAAGCGTTCTTCATCAAACTCGTTACGAGCAAAGTTTAAGCCATAAGCGGCGATAGTCCGCAGCTCCGTGGCCAAATCTGATAATTCCTGATTCGTGATCATGACCTTCTACTCAATTAGAAATCCGGTTTTTAATTCGAAATGGTTAAGCTGGGTTTCCAGGTCCAAAACCGGTTTTTCGGTCTCGTTATTCAAGTTCACCCGCGGCCGAAAGAGCAAGCGTCGCCACGACTATGGCCGCCGTTTCGGCGCGTAAGATACGTGGTCCCAAAGTGACAGGAACCACCCCGGCTGACCGCGCGGCGGCGATCTCCTCCTCATCAAAACCCCCTTCCGGTCCAATAAAGAGGGCTATCCGCGATGGCGACGGCCGTTCGCCCCCATCTTCCTTCAATGCTTGCAGCAAGCCAATTTTTCGCTCCTCTTCCCAGGGGATGAGAGCCTTATCAAATCCACCGGCGTATTCCAGAGCCTCTGGCAGAAACAACGGTTCAGCCAACATGGGTAAACGGCCACGTCCGCATTGTTCGGCCGCTTCGCCCATGATGCGCTGCCAGCGCTGCAATTTTGGCGGTTTAATGCTCTTTTGACGAACCACACAGCGCTGGGTTATCAAGGGTACAAAACGCGTCACACCCAGCTCCGTTCCCTTTTGCAGCACCCATTCAAAGTTATCTTTTTTGAGCAAAGCCTGGTAAAGCGTTAACTCCATTTGCGGTTCACCCGCGGCCGGTTCTTTGGCCAGGACCTCGCCCATCACCAGATCAGAGGATACTTTTTCCAGGCGCACGTCATACTGCCAGCCACGGTTATCAAGGGCGGTTATACGCTCGGTCTCGCGCATTCTGAGCACACTGTATATCTGGCGCGCCTGGCCGCCGGTGAGCACCAGGCGTTGGCCATGAATCTGATCCATGGAAACAAAAAAACGATACTGTCTCATGATTTATCGGCAATGAATACCATTTCTCCGTCGAACATCAACTCCTCAAACGGCCAGCTTTGATCCGCCACAAGTTCAGCGAAGAACTGGCGGTAGCGCGTGACAAGGCTGCGGCCGCTATGCGTGCTGACCGTGGGAAAGGATACGACAAGATAACGCACAGGCAAACCAACCAGCAGATCACGCCCGGATCCGGGGTAATTGCGCTCAAAGCGCGGCATCTCTTTGAGGAATAAGGCGACATCGGCCGTTTCCCGCGGTGGGGTTAAAGCAACATCCTGCAGACGCGCCAGGGGCGCCAATCCCTGTAAGGTGAAATAGTGATTGATAAAATTAATGCGTGGCTCGTGAATGTCATAGGCGTAGTATTCGACGGAATTAGGCAGTCCCATCCAGGGAAAAGCCATTGGATTTAAGGCGCAAGCGATATCCAGCAAGCGTTTTGGTGTACCGGTCACCTCGAAAATCTGACGATAAAATAAATCCGTAATCGGCAGCCGCTCGCGTGTGGAGAGATGGCTTTCCAGGGCACCAAGACAGATTTCTTTTATTTCAGCCTCATCCTCAGCGGCAAAGGCGGCATCCAAAGCCGCCGCTGTAACCTCGTAGTCAGGGTCACCCAGGTAAGGAGCCATAATGCTGTGCAGCCGTTTGCGCACCGCCTTGATCGCCGCCTTCGGCCGTTTGTGCTGCCGGATCGCCTCTGCGGCTAGCTGGCGAATTGTTTCTTCGCTCGTATCGCCATATTTGCGCGATCCCTTAACCGCAGCGACGACCTCTTCCAGGTCCGATTCTTGAGTCATGATAAATCTCTTAATAATGGTGGAAGATACCCTAATGCGCTATGAACCTCCAGCAGTATCGACAAGAAAGGCCAGCTCAGTTTTGAAAAGATAACGATCGGCCGTCCAGTTGCGACCTTCTAATAAGGCTGCGAACTGCGCATCATAGGTTGAGACCATGCCCTTTTGACGGCCGCCCAGACTGGACACCGGATAAGAGATCAGCAAATAGCGCGCGCGGATTGAGTCCAGCAGGCGTATGGAAGTACCTTTCTCTATCTGCTCCAGGCAGGGCAGGGTTTTCAGAAGTAAGGCCAGGTCGGACGTTTCCGCGGGCGGATCGTGGATGACATCACGCATCTCCGCCCTGCCATCCAGCCCTGCGAGCTGCATATACTCTCCTATAAACTGCATCATGTCACTATAAATATCATAAGCGACGTAAGTGGCATCCTCGGCCAGGGGCATCCAGGAAACGGCCAAAGGATTCAAGCCACAGGCAATATCCATGACACGCTGCGCAGGTGGGATAGTGGATAAAACATCACGATAAAAATCATCTAAAATAGGCAGCCGCTCGCGCGTCGAAGCATGAAAGCTCATGATTTCGCGGCAGGCTATACGCCAGGCCTCTTCAGAAGTCGCCGAACGGAGGGTCTGCAGCGTTTTCTCATAATCGATTTGCCCCTCCTGGTACGCACCGCCGACCTGGTGCAGCTTGTTCTTTGTCGCCTTAACGGCCGTTTTTAAGGAAATTCCTTTGGCCAGTTCGCGCGCGCCGATGTTTCGCACAAGCTGTGGGCTGATGTTTTTGTACTTATTCGTGACGGCAATTGACGCCACCAGCGAATCCAATGCCTTTTCATCATCGCTCATCCCATCGTCCGTAAATTGGCCATCAGTTGTGTCATGAAGCGCAAGTTATGGATCGTCGCCAGGCGTGGATAAAGATGGTCGTCTATCTTTAACAGGTGATGCAAATAACCCAATGAATAGTTCTGACAGACCGGGCAATCACAATAGGCCGAGATGGGACCGGTCTGTTTGATATGCTTGTTGTCGCCGGGATAAAGAAACCCAAACCAATCTTGTTCCTTTAACTGCGTTTGCCGAGGATCTTGCTTGAAGACATAGAGACGGCCGTTGCGCGCGTCGCGCGTGGGCATTGTGCTGTCAAATAATTCATAGCCCATTCGCGCACAGGCTACCACATTTTCAGGATGGCCGACGCCAAGGGCGTGAAGCGTGAACTGGGAGGGAATCAAATCCCGCGTTAGCGCCAGCATATCAACCAGGAGATTGCCCTGGCCATCCAGAGGCCATCCGCCGTAACCATAACCGTCGAACCCTATATCCAACAATTCTTTGGCGCAGATGCGGCGCAGCTCGTGCTCGTTTCCACCCTGAACCACAGCTATCAGCAGTGGTCGTTGTCCTGCTTCCAATCCCCTACCTTCCACCTGGCGCAGATATTCCTCTTTGCAGCGCCGCGCCCACTTGACAGTTCTGAGCACAGAAGCCTGCTGCTCCTCATAGACATCATCGACATGCGTGCAGTCGTCGAGGCATATGACAACATCAGAACCATAACCCATTTGCAGCTGCACACTCTTTTCCGGCGTCAGCTTATATTTGCGCCCCGAACCGGATGGTTGGAAGGTCGCTCCGCGATCGCTGATGCTGCCAAATTTAGGATTTTGGCGGATGAGCGAATATACTTGAAAGCCGCCGGAATCAGTAAAGATCGGCCGTTTCCAGGCGGACATTTGATGCAAGCCGCCCAATGCCTGGATAGTCGAGGAGCCAGGTCGCTGCATCAGGTGATAAGCATTCATCTGCACAGCCTGCACCTGGCAGTGCAGCAAATCCTGGGCATCGAGCGCACGTACTACGCCCTGCGTACCGTCGGGCAGGAAGGCAGGAAGCTGTAGTGTTCCGTGGGTAAGATCTAACTTTTCAACCATAGGTCCTACAAAGAATATCGGGCCGCAAACCTGGAGCAAAATAACGACTGAATGGCCAGCGACGCGTTTTTAGCCAAATACCCACCAGAGTTCCTGACTAAAATGGCACTTTTACTGGGCGATGAATACAGCGCTTTTATCGCTTCATTGGACCGGCCACGATCCATCGGTTTGCGTGTGAATCCTCTAAAAATATCTGCTGTTGATTTTAGCAGGATTTCGCCGTTCTCGCTTACACCCCTGGGCGAATTCGAACCGGCTGCCTTTATTCTTCCGGAACCGGCCAAGGCTGGGAGCCATCCCTACCACGCCGCAGGTTTATATTATTTGCAAGAGCCGGCAGCCATGGTCGCCGGCAGCCTGCTTGATCCGCGGCCGGGCGAACTCGTCCTGGATTTAGCCGCCGCGCCAGGGGGCAAAGCTACACATATGGCTGCGCGTATGGACAACAAAGGGCTGTTGGTCGCCAATGATGTGCAGCGAAACCGGGCGCAGCTCCTGGCGCAGAATATGGAACGTTTGGGCGTTACCAACGCACTGATCTGCGACGAAACACCTGACCATCTGGCCGCCACTTTTGGCCCAATATTTGACCGCGTCCTGCTTGATGCGCCCTGCTCCGGCGAAAGCCTATTTCGCCGCCTGGACGAGGTAGAGTGGTCACCGGCCATTGTAGAAGCGTGTGCACGCAGACAGACGGGCATTCTCGATGTAGCTGCTGACCTTGTTCGGCCCGGCGGCATCATGGCTTACGCGACCTGCGCTTTCTCCCCCGAAGAAAATGAGCAACAGCTGGATATTTTCTTATCCACCCATCAAGACTTTTCCATGGCTCCAATTTCTACCTATGCCGGATTTGATCGTGGACGGCCGGATTGGATCGCCGCTCCCCAACTCTCAGCTGATGTTCAGTTAGACATCGCCTACGGGGTGCACCTTTGGCCGCATCATTTTCCAGGAGAAGGGCATTTTATCGCCCTCATGCAGCGCGAAGAAAGGGCTGAAGAGGAAAGACCTCTGGAGCTTATCCAGCCCGATAGGCAAAGAAATGCCATTTCGTTGTGGAATGAATTTCAGCAGCAAACGCTAACGGTTAAGCTGGCGGAAGAACGCATTCATTTCGCGCACAATCGACTTTACCTGCTTCCCGACCTGGCGATCAAGAGCGGATCATTACATCTATTACGCTATGGGCTGCTGCTCGGGGAAGCACGGCGAGGATATTTTAAACCGGCGCATACATTGGCGATGGCTTTGACAGGCAGTCAGGTTCAGCAGCAGGTTGATTGGACGGCCGATGACCCAGAAATCTCCGCCTATCTAAGCGGCCATGATATGGCTTCCAGCGGCGCAAACGGCTGGGTGATGGTCTCGGTGGACGGATACCCGCTGGGTTGGGGAAAACGCAGCAGCGGCCGTCTGAAGAATCATTATCCTCGCGGCCTGCGCCGTCCCGCGTAATATGAACCACCCCCATACTAAGCCGCGGTAGTTACTGCCTACTATTTGACCTTGATCGCTCAGCCTAAAATCGCGGGGGGGACTGGTCTCGGGTCTTGGGGCCGTCTTGATTTACTCAAGTTCTAACGGTTGTGGGCTACGGGGTTTCTTGAGCCAGGTACCATTCCCAAAATCGCCGGACGCCCTCTTCAACAGAAACGCGAGGATTATAATCCAGCAGCCGGCGTGCTTTGCTGATATCAGCCTCGTTGCGCATAAAATCAGCAACTGGTTTGGGTTTATGCAGGACATTTGCCTTTTTCCCAGCCAAAGATTCTATCAACTGCACAAAATCTTTTAATAAGGTCGGTTCACCACGGCCGAGATTGATGATCTCGTAGCCTAACGGCCGATCCAGAGCAGCCACCACGCCATCCGTGATATCGTCCACGTAAGTCCAATCACGATACATTTGCCCGCCTTCATAAAGCGGGATTTGTTTGCCCTTGGTGATACTGTCAGCCAGGAGATAGGCCATCATATCAGGACGGCCGTATGGCCCATAAACGGTGAAAAAGCGGATTGCCGTGAAATTTAAGCCATACAGGTGATGGTAGGAATACCCTAAAATTTCCGCGGCTCGCTTCGCGGCTGCATAAGGCTGTAACGGCCGATCACAGGGATCTGTTTCTACAAAAGGAACCAGCGTCGTATTCCCGTACACGGAAGATGTAGAAGCGAAAACAAAGTTGTCCAGGCCACCGGCAGCGAGTGCGGCATCCATCAAATTCTGTGTTCCATTCAGGTCCACTTCAACATAAAGCGCTGGGAACTCAACTGCATTTCGGACACCGGCCATGGCCGCCAGGTGAGCAACACGCTCAAATTTCTCTTCTTCAAAGACTTCGAAAAGACGTTCGCGATCACGAATATCCATCTCCAACATCTTAAAATTGGGGTAAGAAGCCAGACGTTGGGCATTGAGTCGTTTTTTCCGCGGATCGTAATAATCATTAAAATTATCGAGACCGGTTACTTGATCACCACGCGCAGCCAGCTTTTCAGCCAGATTACTGCCAATAAAGCCCGCGGCGCCAGTTACTAAAACTTTCATTCGCTCCGCCTACGTTTCGCAATTCAATCGCTATTTCTTAATTTTTTTGATATCTGCCAGATTTAATTGAACTGGCTGTGGGGATTGGCTCAGGAAGGCTAGAAGCACCTGGACGCGATCTTTCCCTTCCAGATGCAAGTCAAAAATTGCTTCATAGCCGGCCAAGGGACCTTCTGTGATCCGTACCTTATCCCCCGAGGAAAACTCACGCTTGGCCAGGCCACCTTCCTTTTTTATTTTTTCCATGAGCTGCTGCAGCTCATCAATTAAGTTCCTGGGTACAACAGCCGGGATGCCGCCAAACTCAACCAGCCCCAATGCTCCAGGCAGCCAGCGAAATTTATTTGATCCCAATTCTTCCAGGTCGGCATAGATGAAGAGATAGCCGGGAAAGTAAGGTTTTTGCTTTGCGTTGCGCTGATTTTTGGGTTCTACGCGAACAAGGGGGAGATAATGTTCGACTTCATCTTCAAGCAGACGCTGGCTTATGGGTCTTTCTTTGTGAGGCTTTACTCGTAACGCGTACCAATATTTGTCCATCGTTATTCCTAATTGTAAGCCGGCGACCTGGACTCAAAGGTAAGCATTGAGCTTCATCTAAAAATTATCGCTTTTGTTGAGCGTTACTCTGCTTTCCAAATAGTGCCGTCCGGGCGATCTTCCAAGGTTATGCCAAGGTCCGTTAGCTTCTGGCGAATCTGATCGGCCGTTTGCCAATCCTTGCGCTCCCGAGCATCCGCCCGCAGGCCAATCAATATCCTGACCAAACCATCTTCGCGGGACATGTCCCCTTTTTGATCCAGTTGATCAGGGATAATGCCCAACACATCGCCACCAAGTTCTCTGAATGTTTGGTCAATAGCTTCTAATGAACCTTGTGTCAGAGGAGGAGAATCATTAATTAACGAATTAACCTTGCGCGTAAAATCTTGCAAGACAGCGAGAGCCGCCGGGGCATTGAAGTCATCATCCATTCGTTCGATAAACAACTTCCTGGTTTGATCGATCAACGCGCGAACCTCTTCAGACTCGGATCCTTCAGGCGCGTTCTTGATCTGTTCGCGCACAAGAGTTACCGCGCCCCAAATTCGCAGCCATCCCTTGTATGCCGCCTCGACGGCCGCATCCGAGAAATCGATGGGATTGCTGTAATGACTGGATAGGATAAAGGTCCGAATAGCCTCGGGACGCCATCTTTGCAATGCTTCTTTTAAGGTTAAGGTATTGCCCAGACTTTTGCTCATCTTAACGCCATCGAGGGTTAAGGTGCCGGCTAAAAGCCAGTAACGAGCAAATGGTTCGTCATGAGCAGCTTCGCTTTGCGCGATCTCACATTCATTATGGGGGAAGATGTTATCGATACCTCCACCATGGATATCAAAAGTCTGTCCAAGATATTTAGCCGCCATGGCCGAGCACTCCACGTGCCAGCCGGGGAAACCCACACCCCACGGGCTCGCCCAACGCAGAATATGATCAGGGTCAGCTTTTTTCCAAAGGGCGAAATCGGCGGGATGTCGTTTTTCCGTGCGTACAGCTTCACGACTACCTTCTTCCTGCTCCTCCAAGCGACGGCCGCTTAACTTCCCATACTCCGGGAAGGATGTGACATCGAAATAGACTGAACCATCTACTTCATAGGCATACCCTTTCTCGAGGAGTTCTTCCACCATCGCAATCTGTTCCGGAACATGGCCACTCGCCCGGGGGCTAATGTCCGGCCGTCTTACATTCAAGGCATCCATATCCTCGAAATAGCCGCGTGTGTAAGTTTCAACAACCTGCATCGGCAAAGCCGACAGCTGGCGAGCCCGGCGCAGGATTCGATCTTCTCCCGTGTCCAACATATGCCCGACGTCAGTAATATTTTGCACGTAAAGCACATCATATCCCCTGAAACGGAGATAGCGCGAAATAACATCAAAGCTGATATATGTTTTTGCGTGCCCGATATGAGAATCATCATATACCGTCGGCCCGCAGACATACATATTGACTTTCCCTTCCACTAAAGGCACAAAGGGTTCTTTTTTTCTGGTTAATACGTTATAAACTTGTATCGTCATAATTCAATTAATCCAGCGTTGAATATAAACTCTGCCGGTTTGCTCAACGCCATCTGTTTGTTTAAATCAATGCTTGATTATACCCGATTTATGCCAGGCGGTTGGTGATTACTATTTTCCACAAACACGCAGGTGCTCCGGCCTGGTAAATTAACTGGCCGTAGAAACAACCTAAATACGGGCGAAGATCATCCGACCGGCGGTAGTTTGTAATACTTTCGTTACCGTTACGTTCTGCGTGCGGTTTATGAAGGAACGGCCGTCTTCGATAACAACCATCGTACCATCTTCTAAGTAACCAACCCCCTGCCCATATTCCTTCCCTTCTTGAATAATCTTGACCTCCAGTTCTTCGCCGGGTAAATACAGCGCTTTCACAGCATTAGCGAGATCGTTGATGTTCAAGACGGTTACACCCTGAAGTTCAGCGACGCGATTCAAATTATAATCATTGGTCATTATCGGACAGTGCAAATCTCGAGCCAGGGCAACCAGCTTACTGTCCGCATCACGTACTTCTGAAACATCCATATCCGTAATTTGAATGGGGATGGTTGTTTCATTTTGCAAAATACTCAATACCTCGAGGCCGCGTCGCCCGCGATTACGCCGTAAGCTGTCGGCGCTATCAGCAATATGCTGAAGTTCTGAAAGAATAAAACCGGGGACAAGCAGTGTAGAGCGAATAAAACCACTTTTACTAATATCAGTAATCCGGCCGTCAATAATCACACTGGTATCCAAGAGAATCGAATCGTCTACCTTATCGTATACGGGTTCAGAGTTACCGGTTAAACGAATGCGGCGCAGAATACTTTCCAGATCCTTATGACGCATCATCATTACCGTTACCCCCACATAACAGAAAGCCAGAGCTGATAGAAAAGGCAAAATCTCCCGAAATGGGGTGGGAAGTAGGGATAAAGGGAGAGAGAAAAGCGCCGCGGCTATGAGGCCCAACAAAATTCCGGCTAATAAGGCAACCAGCCGGTCTACGGGCATAACCGCCAGATTACTGCGCAGGGCTTTCATTGGTCTCGTTGTGACGTATGGGGCAATCATGAATCCGAGAATTGCGCCAACCAGGGCGGCAGATATGGTACCGATCCCGAGATGAAATGAAAATTGCGAGGATAGGGTGTAACCTAGAAAGCCCAGCAAGATTGCACCCAGGATTGTTCCAAGGATTCTAAAAAGTGACTCAGTACTTAGATGCATGATAAGACCTAGTACATGAGCAAACACCGATTGCCGATTTCCACAAAACCTATTTGCTCATGCATTCAGGTTTCGATAATTGGGACGGTTTATCCGTCCAAATCAATTTATCGAAACACAAGAATTCCGCGCCCTATCCAGAAGCGCAAATTCATAAAGTGCGTTTACCTTCCAGGTCTCAGAAACCCGCGCCACATTTGGTTTCCAAACAAGTTGTGAATCGACTTGAATCTTGGCTAAAGATTTAGATATCAACCAATAAAAACATCTTAAATCACTGCCAAGAACTGAGAAAAGCCGCAATAGGAATGAACAATAAAGGTCATTATTAATAAGATAATTGCGCTGTTAAACCTGGATTATAATCGCATAAATTAATAAGTAATTGATGGTAGCACAACGCTCTATCAACCGCAATAGCTCACGCTCAAAAATGCAGATTTTTCCGGATGTCGATCAGCGATTTAGCAAATAGAACATTCACTTGTCGATTGCAAATCGGCGCTGGTTAAAGGGAACATACTCAAGCAGGTTTGACACGGCATATGGGCGCCGATAGAATCAGCAATTACGTTCTGATTCCTAGGCCCAGCTATAGTTGATAGACTGATTGGATAAGTTACCGAAATGCGAATCGTTGTAGATGCCATGGGCAGTGATAACCATCCTAAACCGGATGTAGCCGGTTCTGTTTTAGCCGCCCGTGAATATGGTGACACCATTATTCTGGTTGGTGATGAGATGTTGATTCACACCGAATTATCCACTTACGATACAAAGAGGCTGTCAATCGAGGTCGTCAACGCCAAACAGACGATCGAGATGGATGATAAACCTTCCCAGGTTATTCGAGAAAAACCGGATTCTTCTATGCATATCGGCATCAACATGGTCAAAAACGGCATGGCCGATGCTTTTGTTACCGCCGGCAATACCGGCGCCGCTCTAGGTATCGCCATGCTGCGGGGTGTCGGCCTCGGCCGAATTCCCGGCGTCAAGCGTCCGGCCTTGGGCGTTAATTTTCCTACTCCTGAACGGCCGTTTCTGATTGACAATGGCGCCAATGCGGACTGCAAACCTGAATATTTGCTGCAGTTCGGCCTTATGGGCAGTATCTACGTTGAACGGGTTCTAGGAACCGTCAATCCACGCGTTGCGCTCATTTCCAACGGGGAAGAAGAAGGAAAGGGAAACACCTTAATTCAGGAGGCAGCGCCGCTTCTGGCGAACAGCGGGCTGAACTTCATCGGCAATATCGAACCAAAGGAATTCATGCGCGGCGTTGCCGACGTAGCGGTAGCAGACGGTTTCACGGGCAATATCCTCATGAAAACGGCCGAAGCGGTTTCCAGCTACATGGCGGAACTCATTCGCACTTATATGAAAGCGAATCCTATAACGGCTCTAGGCGGGCTACTGTCGCGCAGTGTTTTCAGCCAGGTAAAAGCGCATCTCGACCCGGATGAAGTTGGCGGCGCGCCTCTTCTTGGTGTGAATGGCCCTATCATCATTGGCCATGGTCGTTCCAACGAGGTTGCCATTAAACATGCGATAGGCCAGGCGCGTCTTATTGTTCAAAATGATGTCGTCGAAACCATCGCTGCCCGCATCCAAGGGAGTGGTTCAACTTAAAGTAAGTAAGGAGCCAAATCATTATTGGTGGAAATATATATGGAAAATTACAAAGATAGTCGAGGACGCCCGCGTGTTGTGATTACCGGTATGGGCGCCATGAGCCCCTTAGGCCACACAGCACAAGAGAGCTGGCAAAGTCTATTAGCCGGCCGTTCGGGCATAGGTCCCATCACGCAGTTTGATCCTTCGGAACTGCCGGTTACTATCGCCGGTGAAGTAAAAGATTTCGACCCCAGCGACTATATGAATTTTAAAGAGGCCCGGCGTATGTCGCGATCGTCTCAGCTGGCAGTAGCTGCTGCAAGAATGGCCATTGCCGACGCCGGCTTGCCGGAACCGCTTCCAAACCGCGAGCGTGTTGGTGTACTGGTAGGAACCGGCGTTGGGGGATTTGAAGTCGCTATCGAACAATGGGATGTTTATCAAAGCAAAGGATACCACCGGGTCAGCCCATTCGCGATGACCGGCTACCTGGCCAATATGCCCAGCCATCAGGTCAGTCTGGTTGCCGGTTCACTAGGACCTATTAACACGGTAGTTGCCGCCTGCGCCACGGGGACACAGTCTCTTGGCGAAGCAGCAGAAATGATCCGGCGTGGGGCGGCCGATACGGTTATTGCCGGTGGTGTTGAAGGCCTGATTCATGAGGCCGCGATCGCCGGGTTTGCCAGAATGCGCGTCCTGACAACAACGCATAATGAGGATCCGGAACACGCCAGCAAACCATTCGATAAAAATCGGGATGGTTTTGTGCTGAGTGAAGGGGCGGGCATTATGGTGCTGGAGCGCCTCGACCATGCCCTGGCCCGCGGCGCGCACATTTATGCCGAACTCTTAGGATATGCCTCTTCGTCTGATGCCTTTCACGTGGCCACACCCGACCCCGATGCGATCGGCAAGATAAACGCCATGCGTTGGGCAATTGAAGATGCCGGCTTGGAAGTTGGGGCTGTAGACTATATCAATGCCCACGGTACAGCAACGGAAATCAATGACGTCAGCGAAACGCTGGCCATTAAGAAACTCTTTGAGGAACAGGCATACAATATCCCCGTTAGCAGCAGCAAGTCCGCTCTTGGCCACGCCATGGGTGGTACCGGTGCCTTGGAAGCGATCTTTTGTACCTATGCCTTAGTTGATCAAACCGCACCTCCTACCTGGAATTATGAAACACCCGATCCGGAGTGCGATCTGGATTATGTACCGAATGCTCCTCGACAAATGATACTGCGAACAGTTCTTTCGAATTCGTTCGGGCTGGGCGGACAGAATGCCTGCCTGGTCCTGGCCCAATATCCAAACGGCCGTGATAAAGACGACACGGCCATAGAAAGTGAAAACAACATCTAATCATTCTGGAGATTTTTAAACAATGGTTATCTTACGCGACGATGCTCGTGTTGCACGCATGGCCAAAATTGGCCAGTATCTCAGCCTAATTAGTATGGCTGTTCTGCTTGGCGGCCTGGCCTTGATTTTTTTGGGCAATGAAAATGCCATTTATTGGCAGCTCCTTGCCTTAACTGTTGGTTGGGGTCTATCGCAAATTGGACTTTACCTGCAGCACCGCTACGTGCGGGAACCCAGGGAAGACAAGGTGCTGGATGATGCCCTGAAACATGTTGCTCGAGACGGCCGTCTCTACCATTTTGGCCTTCCCGCCCCACACGTCTTACTTCTGCCCACGGGAGTCATTGTCTTGCACACAAAATACCAAACAGGGCAGATTACTGCGGATGGCGACAATTGGACCCAAAAAGGGGTTGGATTGCGCAAGTATTTCGGCCAGGAAGGCCTGGGAAATCCCAGCAAGGAAGTAGAAAAACTGATCAGTTCCATGGCCAATTACATTCGAAAAAATGCTCCCGAAGTTGAAGAAGTGCCTATGGCGCCGATCATCGTCTTCACGGCCAAAGATATCAAGAACCTTGACGTCAAGAATTCGCGCATACCGGCCATGCATGCCAGTAAGTTGAAAGGCTTCTTACGGCAGCAGAAAGACACATTCACGCCTATGTCCCGGGAAGATTATGACGCCCTGCAAGCCGCATTCGATTTAAAATTCGCAAAAGTAGTTGAGGAAAGGGAGATAGATACTGCCTAACACCTGTTTCTTTAAGGGCAGAGTCAACAATCTCTATCCTGTAATGTTGACAAGAAGCAATTATTTAATAGAATCTTAACCTTGAACATCCACTAACCCTGTCACAAGCACTTCTGCGACTGGAAATCACGCAAAATATACGAATATTTTTTGAGGAAAGGAGGTGAGTACCCCGGTACAGAAGATTCAACCCGCTATGGGGATGCCCCCAAATCTTTCACTGTCTATTTGTATTGTTGCTAAATAACCTATTGAGGAGAAGATTGCCGTGAAATTTAAAGCATTACTATTATTGACACTCTTGGCAGCAGGGCTTATGCTGGTCGCTTGTGGTGGTGAAACGCTTGAGTGTACCGATGAACTCGGCTGTGTTGAAATTGCCCCTGATGAACCTATTTTATTAGCCTCGTCTCTCGTAATCTCTGGTCCGAATACCCAGCTGGGTACAGACTCGCAGTGGGGCGTTGAACTAGCCATGGATTTCCGTGACGAAGTTTTAGGACACAAAGTCGAACTGCAAGCAGAGGATGACGGATGTAACGCAGAAGGCGGTCAGACTTCGGCGACAAAGATCGTTTCCAACCCACAGATTGTAGCCATGGTCGGCACCAGCTGCTCTGGCGCTGGCGTTCCGGCAGCCAAGATCATTTCTGACGCCGGTTACGCGATGGTTTCCCCATCTAATACAGCTCCGAGTCTGACAGATCCCGAACAAGCCTGGCAGCCTGGCTACCTGCGTACAGCCCATAATGACGAGGTGCAGGGACGGGCGATGGCTGAATTCGCGATCAACGAGTTGGGTGTAACCAAGGCCGCGGCCATTCATGACGGTGACCCCTACACCGAGGGTCTGGCCAGTGTATTCTCCAATGCATTTCAGGAATTAGGCGGCGAGATCGTCGCTTTTGAAGCTGAGGCCGCTGATGCAACGAACGTTGAGCCTTTGTTGACAACTGTTGCCGCCGCAGGTCCTGAGTTCATCTACTTCCCGGTCTTCATCCCCTTGGGCTCGCTGCTGACCAATACAGCCAAAACGATCCCGGGTCTCGAAGGCGTTATCCTCGCCGGAGCCGATGGTATCCAGTCCCCGGACTTCTTGAACAACACGGTCGGCACCTCGGAAGGTATGTATGTTTCCGGTCCTGATCTCAATTTCGCCGGTAGTTTCTACCAGGAAGAGTTCCTGCCAGCCTATATCGCTAAATACGGTACTGAGCCAACGGCACCGTTCCATGCTCATGCTTTTGATGCAACAAACATGATTTTGGATGCGGTCGAAAAAGTAGCACAGCAGGGCAGCGACGGAACGCTGTTGATTGGTCGCCAGGCTCTGCGGGACGCGCTGTACGCAACCGAAGGCATGGAAGGCGTCACTGGAACAATTACCTGCAATGAATATGGCGACTGCGCCGATCCAAAGATCGCCGTCAGCCAGGTTCAGAATGGCGAATTTGTAGCCGTCTGGCCATAATTGATTCGCTAATCAAATAAAAACCACGGACAGGCAAGTACACCTGACCGAACTTAATCAATGATGGAAACAGGCTCCGGTGAATAACTGCCGGAGCCTGTTTGCAAAATGAATAAATTAAAAAACAGATTGGAAATGTAGTGAAAGACGTTTACCAACCGGCGGAGCAACATTATGTCGCAACGATTAAGAGATATTGATTGGATAGGCGCTATTCTATGGATATTTAGGGCAGCCATTATCCTCCTCGTGGTGGTGGGGATTTTCAATAAAGTTTTCAGAGGTTACGGTACCCAATATACAGTTGATGATTGGGTCGATTTTGTAGGTTCGGGCCTTTCCCAAGGCAGTCTTTATGCTTTGATCGCCCTGGGTTATACTATGGTCTATGGCATCCTCTTCATGATCAACTTCGCCCATGGTGAGTTTTTTATGGCCGGCGGTATGACCGCCACAGTGCTGGTGGCAACCCCTCTAGCTACCGCCGGATTTATGAACGATCAACCAATTCTTTACATGATATTTGTGATGATCGTCTCGATGGTCACGGCAACCGCAATATCCTTGATTACCGAACGCATTGCCTATCGACCGCTTCGTAAAGCACCTCGCCTCGTGCCGCTCATTACAGCCATCGGTGCCTCCTTTTTTTGGCAGTACTTTTTTCGCGGTTTGTTTGGCGGCGCTATTGTTCCCTTTCCCGTTCCTGATATATTCGAAGGACGTGTGGATATTTTAGGATTTGACTTCCTGAAGACACGCCTCGTCGTTATGGCTGTTGCCCTTGTCAGTTTATTTTTGCTCTATGGCCTTATCATGCGCACCAAGACCGGCAAGGCTATTCGTGCCGTGGCCGAGGATAAGGATGTGGCGGCCTTGATGGGCATTAACGTCGACCGGACAATTACCTTGACTTTTGCTATCGGTGCACTGATGGCCGGTATTGCCGCCGTTCTGTGGGGATTGGTCTTTAAACAAGTGCACTTCTTCATGGGCTTCGTACCGGGGATTAAAGCATTTACAGCCGCTGTGTTAGGAGGCATCGGCAGTATTCCCGGCGCTGCGGTCGGTGGTTTGCTTCTGGGCGTTATTGAAGCTGTAGCTCCGCCACTTGTTCTAGAAGGACTTAATGTACCCGGTGCACATCAGCTCAAGGATGTAACTGCATTTACTTTGCTTATCCTAGTATTATTATTCCGCCCGCAAGGTATTGTTGGCGAAGTGCTCTCTGAAGAGAAGGCGTAAAGGAGGAAGCTATGTCCCAATCGCCTATTCGCAAAGCTGTTCGTTACGGTCTGATCGCCGGCCTTGTTGCTGCCAGCGTTAGCGCCATCGGCATGGTAGAGACATTTAACGAACGGGACATCATCACCGGTGTTATTACTCTGGGCCAGTTACTCCTGTTCAGTACACCGGTAATCGCCGGCTATCTGTCAATCAGAACGGACCACAAAAATCAATTAAATACTGGCCCTGCACTGCTGAATGGTTTTATCGCCGGTCTGATGGCGGCCGTACCCTTGATTATTCTAATTCTACTATCTGTCGCCATTCCTAATATCCGCGACTACCTGGTCAATGTATCACCGGCCTTAATCCAAGGCCTGACATTTGGGCAAGGTCCTTATATCGGCAGTCTGATTATGACTGCGGTGATGGCGGTGTTAGGTCTAGCCGGGGCCGCTTTTCATCTTTTACCTGAAAAAATTGAAAAGCCGCTATTTAACGGTATTATGGCAACATTAGGGGTAGGTCTCTTTTCAGAAATTTTGATCAACATGTTTCGGCCGTTTCCACGGTCGATCGTGCGTGCTCTATTCGGCACCAGCGGCATTCAACCATTAGTAGCGGCGATTGTTTTTGTAGCTGCCGTGCTTCTTACAATATGGTGGGAATCACGAGGTGCTAAACGTTACGCCTCTCGGCGTGAATCGCTGACCGAAGAGGATAAACAACGAAATCAGCGAATCGCCCTCATTGCCGGTGCTGTCCTTGTCCTGGCCGCACCATGGCTTCTCGGGCTCTATTTAACCGAGGTAATGGATGTCGTCGGCATTTTCATCATCATGGGGCTTGGCTTGAACATTGTAGTTGGTTTTGCCGGATTATTGGATCTGGGTTATGTTGC
>Ga0316580_10000020_pt1 | contig 24735 bp, 20 predicted proteins | sample S0NA_2_FD_204519 | JGI IMG/M metagenome (GOLD analysis project Ga0316580, IMG submission 204519) | Rhizosphere microbial communities from salt marsh grasses in Alabama, United States - S0-2_160517rDrB | ecosystem: Host-associated > Plants > Roots > Rhizosphere | place: USA: Alabama | collected... | reverse complement strand
TTGCAAGGCCGCACCCGCGTGAACAGGTCGCCACAGAGCAAGGTGCGCGTGCGCTCTTCCATGAGGAAGCCACATTCCCAGGCGTGGGGCAGATGGGGGGCATCGAGCCAACGCACGGAGTGAGAGCCAAGCTCTAGAAGCTCCCCGTCGGCCAGCGCCAGGGGCGCCCGGTCCGCAAGGTCGCTAATCGACACCATCGCCGCAACCGTGCCGCACACGGGTACGGATCGAGGAGCAGCGGTCAGCCACTCGTTGAGCGAGCCGCACTCATCGGCCTCCACGTGAGAAAAGGCGATATAGCGAAGCCTGTCAATCGGCACGACACTCGCAACTGCTTCACGTACAAGCGGGAACATCTTCCGCAGTCCGGTGTGGAAGAGCAGCGGCTCGTCGTCGACAAGAAGGTATTGGTTGAACGAGAAGCCGCCCGCGCCTTCTATGGCTACCGGCGTGTTGATGCGGTAGATGCCGTCGGCAACTTCATGCACATTCGTGCCGGACTGTCGATTCGTAATCGTCATGAAGCGCTCCTTCAGCGGTTGGAAGTCGTCACACTGCCGTGCTCGGCATAGTGCTCTCGCGAAACCGCCGGCGCAATACCGCCGAGGACGATAGGGCCGGAGGTGCGCAGCCGATACGTACTGGCTTCGTAGGGGAATAGCTCGCCGCCGATGGCGGCGAGCAAGGGGATCGGGAATCGGACGATCGCCGTGCCCGAGCCGCGTCAGAAGAGGAAGCCTTGGAGGGACACCCCGTTTGTGGCCACCTTTTTGGCGTGGAAGTTCACCGACTGGATGAATAGATCGTTGGCGACCTTGGCCTCCGCGGTGGTGTCGTAGAAGCAGTTGAAGCGACGAACCACCCGTCCGTCGGCGAGTCCACTCTCGGCGGCGATCTCGGGCAGCTCAGACTCCACGAGGGCCCCCGCGATGCAGGCCGCCCACAGCTCGGGGTTGCTGCGCGCCTTCAGGGTGAGCTCGCGCTGCACCACCACGTCCGCCAGGTACAGGCTCCCGCCTGGCTTGAGGACGCGGTAGATCTCGTCGAGCACCGCCCGCTTGTCGGGTGCCAGGTTGAGCACGCCGTTGGAGATGACCACGTCCACGCTCGCGTCGGGAACGGGGAGGGACTCGTAGAAGCCCAGGTGGACCCGGGCGACGCCGTCGAGCCCGGCCCGCCGCACGGCCTCGGTGGCCGTCTCGACCACGGCCGGCGTCATGTCGATGCCGATGGCACAGCCGGCCGGCCCCACCCGGCGCGCGGCCAGGAGCAAGTCCATTCCTCCCCCGCAGGCATGATCCAGCACGGTGGCGCCCGGCGCGATGGGGCCGATCGCCAGGGGGTTGCCAACCCCGGCGAAACGCTCGGTGGCGATCCTCGGAAGGCTGTCCAGCTCCTCCCTGTCGTAGCCCAGGAAGTCGTGGGCGTACTCCGGCCCACGGTGGAAATGGTAGTGGGCGCTCGGTTCCCGGGCCACGCGGTCGTAGGTGGCGATGACCTGGGTGCGCAGGTAGTTGACGTTGAAGTTGACGGGTGCGGTGGTCGCCATCGAGGTTCTCCGGTCATGTCTCTGAATGGATGAGGGTCTTGCGGATCGGGTGAAGGTCACATCCCCATCAGATGCGCGCCCAGGCCCTGTCCGCGAACGGGCGTGTAGCCGGATTGTTTCCCGAAGGTATGCGCGGGCAGCCCCCGACGACGGCTTCGGCGCCCCGTTCGACTGGCCGGGATGGGAGATCTCAACGACGATGGCGCCGCCGTTGACCTGGAAGGGGGCATGGACTTCGCCGGGAGGGCGGCTGGTGAAGTGGCGGGGCGCGGGCCAGATCCCGAAGGTCGCGGCAGATTTCGTGGCGGCTCCTCGTCGGCCGTCCTAGCCTGTTGCCAACAGCTCCTCCAGCAGGGCCCGAAACCGAGCGATATCCAGCGGCTTGCGCGCCAGGGCACGGATGCCGGCGGCGGAGATGCGGGCCTCGGTGAGGTGCTCGCTGTGCCCCGTGTACAGGATCACGGGGAGCTCCGGGCGCAGCCGGGCGCACTGCTCGGCGGCCTCCAGACCGGTCATGCGTGGCATGGTCTGGTCGAGCACCACGAGGTCGAAGCCGTACGGCTCCGCGGCGAGTCGCTCACAGCCATCCAGGCCGTTCTCGGCCAGGGTCACGGCCAGGCCCCAGCTTCCGAGGAGGTCCTCCATGAGCTCGCGTACCGATGCCTCGTCGTCGGCCAGCAGGACCCGGCCCCGCAATCCGGAAGGCTCCGCTGTCGCCGAGTCGTCGCGCCCCCGTTCCCGCTCAAGTGTGGGCCCGACCTCGGCGGCGGGGAACCAGATGCGGATCGTCGTCCCCATGCCGGGCACGGTTTCGACATGGATATGCCCCCCGTACTCGTGGACGATGCCGTGCACCATGGCGAGTCCCATGCCGCTGCCCTTGCCCGCCTCCTTGGTGGAGAAGAAGGGCTCGAACATTCGCTCCATGACCTTCGCCGGGATACCCGGCCCCGTGTCCGCGACCGCAAGCTCGACGAAGGACCCGGCGACTGACTGGTGGCAGGAGCTGCAAGCGCAGTCGTCGCAGGCCGCCGTGCGCAGGGAGATCGACAGGACTCCCTGGCCCTCCATGGCGTCGCGGGCGTTGATGCAGAGATTCATCAGGACCTGCTCCAGGTGGAGAGGGTCGAGCAGCGCGCAGGGAACTTGCGACCCGAGGTCGGTCCGGATCTCCACGCTGGAGGGCAGGCTCGACTGCAGGAGCCTGATCGCCTCGGTTAGCCGTGGCCCGAGCTGCACGGAGCGCGGGTCGCCGCGCCGGCCGCGGCTGAAGGTCAGCATCTCCTGGATCAGGGCCTTGGCGCGCTCCCCGGAGCGCTCCGCGCGGTCCAGGTATCTGGTGAGCTTGGCGTCCCCGTAGCCTTCCGCGCGCTCCTGGGCCATAACCAGGTAGCCGAGGGTACCCGTCAGGATATTGTTGAAATCGTGGGCGATGCCCCCGGTGAGCTGGCCGATGGCCTCCATCTTCTGCGCCTGGCGCAGCTGCCCCTCGAGCCGGACCCGCTCCTCCTCGGCGCGCTTGCGCTCGGTGATCTCGCGGGCGACCTCCAGGATGCGGTCAGCACCACCGATCTTGACCAGCTTGATGTACACCTCGTCCCAATGCAGGCTGCCGTCCTTGTTGCGCCGGTGCCACTCCATGTGCACCGGGCCTTCCCGCTTCGCCCGTTCGATCAACTGGATCGCGTTGTTCAGGGTATAGGGGGGCACCCCGGAACTGAGCATGCCGATGTCCGCGCCGCGCAGCTCCTCGGTAGTGTAGCCATACACTTCGCAAGCCTTGGGGTTGACGTCGAGGATGGCGCCGGTGTCGGCGTCGAGCACAAAGAGGGCATCCTCCGCCGCCTCGAAGATGCTGCGGTAGCTCTCCTCGGAGCGCCGGCGAGCCTCGTCCACGGTGCGCCGCTCGAGCTCGATGGCGGCGCGCACCGAAAAGATCTCGAGCACGCATTCGGTGAGGACGCAATCGCGCAGGGGCTTGCGGTCGATGATGGCCATCAGCCCCATGGACCCACCCCTGGAGTCGAAGAGGGGAATCGCGGAATAGCCGACCCCGCCGATGGCCTTTACGTGGGGGTCAGGGAAGAGGTCCTGGATGCCCTCGGCGTGGTATCGGAACTGCTGGCCCACCACATTTTCGCACGGCGTTCCCTTGAGCCCGTACTCGAAGTTCGGAACGACCTGACCACGATCGCACACCGCGATCGTGCGCACCAGATCGGCCCTGTCGTCGATTAGAACGCCAATGAAGGCGAGGTCTACGCCCAAGGCCCGGGCGGCGCCCAGCACCAGGACCTCGAAGATGTCCTGCTCATCGACGCTCGCCACCGCGTTGGCGGTGCAGGCGAGCGTGCTACGCAGGGCCTCGGACCCGTTCGGATCAGAGCCCCCGGGGGCTGTCTGGGAATGGTCGGCTCGCATGGGCTCCTCGTTCGGCTCGTTTCGAGTCTATCAGGGCGTCCGGGCGCAAGGACCCGCTGAAACCATCGGGCAGCAATTGAAACGAAACCGATACAAGCCGGCGGAATGCGGCTGTGCCGCGCCCCGATAGGATCGACGTGTGCCGGCGCCTGGTGGCAGCCTAGGTGCGCAACGGCACGTACATGTAGCCCAGCCCGCGCACCGTGCGGATGCATTGGGGCTTCTCGGGGTCGGCCTCGACCTTGCGCCGCAGCCGGGCGACCCGGATGTCGACGCTGCGATCGAAGGGGTCCCAGTCGCGATTCTGGGTGAGGTTCAGCAGTTGATCCCGGGTCAAGGGCCGGTTCGGACGTCGGACCAGGACCTCGAGCAGCTCGAACTCCATACGTGTCAGGGGGATCTCGCCACCGTCGGCGTCGAAGAGCTGGCGGCTGTCGAGATCCAGCACACAGGCGCCGACCGCGACGCGGCGCGTCGGCTCCGCCTCTTGCGGCGTCGCGGCCTCAACCGCGACGCGGCGCTCGTAGCGGCGCAACACGCTCTTCAGCCATGCCTTGAGCTCCCTCGGGTCGAAGGGCTTGGCCACATAGTCGTCCGCGCCCACCTCCAGCCCCACGATACGGTCAACCGTCTCGCCGGCCCCGGAGACCATGATGATGCCGATGTCGAGTCGCTCGCGGATGTGGCGCGCAAGGCTTAGCCCGTCCTCTCCCGGCAGCCCGACATCGAGCACGACCAGATTCGGAGGCTTGCCCTCGCGCAGCGCGCGGGCCATCGCGGCATTGTCCGCCGAGAGCACCTCATAGCCCTGCTCCGAGAGGTAGTCATCGAGCAGGTCCCGCACGTCGGGATCATCGTCCACCACCAGAACGCGCACGGCGTCGGTCACCTGTTCATCCTCCGCGACGAGTCAAGGCCCAGTATAACAGTGTGCTTTTTGGCCAGTTCTGCCGCTGGTCTTTCCTTGAAGGGCAGGGATCGATCCGAATCTGGAGGCTAAGCTCGGTCCTCCGGTGGCCGGGTCCTGGCTTTCAGGAGGGTTTGCGGAAGCGGGCGGCGCATCCGTGCGCATGGGATTCCTTCAGCCGGCGTCGAGGATGCTGCCGCGAACAGGCGGGCGGAGAAAGGTGCGGAGCACCAGAGCGAGGGTCAGCGGGGCCCGCCGGTTCCACGGCAATAGCGACACCATCCGGGCCATGGGGCAGTAGTCCACCAGCACCGCCGCCGCGGTGCCCGCGAGCTGGATCCAATGGAAAAAGGCCAACGGGCCCCAGAGACCGGCCAGCAGCCAGGTCAGGTAGCCGAGGCGCACCTGGACCGGAAATGCCCTTGGCGAGCCCTCCCGCAGCAGGTAGTGCAGGGTCTGCAACAGGGTGAGGCCGATCACCGGAGCGAAGCCGAGAGGGCAGTCTCCGAGCGCAGCGGCCAGCAGCAGTCCGGTCACCAACCAGTACCACCAGGAGAGCACATTCATCCGGCTCTTGATCGGCGCCCCTCATTTGACAGCGACGAAGGTCACGCCATGGAGCTTCAGCCTCTCGGGCATCCGGTCGGTCGCCGGCGCGTCGCGCAAGCAGTCGTAGCAGCCGACCAGCTTGCCCCCGCCGAGTCCCGCCCGGGCGGCGAGCTCCGGGAGCTCTTCCTCGACCATGGCACCGGCGATGCAACCGGCCCAGAGATCCGCGGTCCCTCGCCCGCCGAAGGCGGGTCGTCTGTCCAGGACCAGCTCGGCCAGGTAGAGCCGCCCGCCGGCCCTGAGGACGCGGTGGATCTCGCGAAACACCGCCAGCCGGTCGGCTACGAAGCTCAGCACGCCGTTGGCAATGACCACGTCCGCGCTCTCGTCCTCCATGGGGAGCGCCTCACAGCGGCCCTCCCGGACCTCCACCCGCTCGGCTAGCCCGGCGGCCCTCGCCGCCATCGCGGCGCAGCGGCGCATGGACGGGGAGGCGTCCACGCCGATCACCTTGCCGTGGGCGCCGACCCGGCGGGCCGCGATCAGCAGGTCCGTGCCCGACCCGCAGCCGAGGTCGAGCACCGTCTCGCCAGGCTGGATCTCCCCGAGGGCTAAGGGGTTGCCCACGCCGGTGAAGCGGTCGATCGCCACCGTTGGCAGGGAGTCCAGGTCAGCCCCTTTGTATCCCAGGTAACGGCGGGCGTAATAGGGACCGCGGTGGAAGTCGTATCGGCTGTAGGGGTTGCGAGCCACATGCTCGTATGTCTCTTGGAACTGGGCCTGAAGGGCGCCGATGCGGTCGGCGATGGGGCGCGAAACAGTCATGTCGGGTCTCCCGTGAGCTCGTGGGTTTGGGGAAAGGTCTTTCGCGGATCCGGTGAGGAAGGGCTGGGGCGCCGAGAGCACCCCACCCCTGCCCATCGGTCAGGCGCCCTCGGCCACCGGGGTCCCGCCCCCGCGACCGCGCCCGAAGCGGGGAATCAGCATGGGTGCCCGCGTGCGGTAGCCCGCGTACTCCGGGTGGGCGTCGATCAGGTCGCGCTCCTCGAGCTGGATCGCGATCAGGATGTAGCCCGTGGCCAGGAGGGCGAACACCAGATGGGCGATGGTCATGGTGGGCGTCGCCCAGAAGGCGAAGAACCAGCCGACGTACAGGGGATGGCGCATCCACTGGTAGGGCCCCGGTGTGGCGAACTTCAGATGTGTGTACTCCCGACCGATCAGGTACAGCCAGACCTGGCGCAGCCCGAAGAGGTCGAAGTGGTTGATCAGGAAGGTGGACACCAGCACCAGCCCCCAGCCGAACCCGAACAGGCTGTAGAGCACTGCCTTGGCGACGGGGTCCTCGACACGCCAGACGACACCGCCGATGGGCTCCCAGTAGGCGAACAATGCGATAAGGAGCAGGCTCGCGGCCAGGGTATAGGTGCTCCGCTCCGCCGGCTTGGGAATGAATCGGGTGATCCAGCGCTTGAACCCGGGACGGGCCATGACGCTGTGCTGCACCGCGAAGGCCCCCAGCAGCAGGCTGTTGATCGCGAGCGCCACCCACAGGGGGGACTGCGGGATGGAGTCGATGGACTTGGGCACCCAGAGGTCGCCGACGAAGCCGATGGCGTACAGAAAGCTGGCGAAGAAGATTGCGTAGCTCACCACGCCGTAAACGAACACGGAAATGCGCTTGAACATTGGATGGTCTCCTCGATTGGGGTTCGAGCGGAGCACGGCGCGGGCTCAGCCGAGCCAGGCCAGGTTGGCCAGGAGCTCGATCACGTCTTGGCCGCGAAAGCCCCTCAAGACTCTGCTAACGCGGTGGCTCCAGCTGGGGATGTGGACGTGGGTCATGAGCGGCCTCCCGGCTTCTGCTATGGCGGGTGGCGTCACCCGCACCTTGCTCCTCGGGTCTCCCGGGGAGCGGTTGTGCGCACCCCGGTTGCAGGACAGTCTGGCGGGCCCGTGTATCGGAACGGCGATCGGCGGGTATGGGATTTGTAGTCCGATGGTTTCAGGGGAGCGGGGAAGGCGTCGCGGCGCGCGGCTTCCGTTTCAGCTCCTTATCCGCATGGCTCGGCGACGCTCGCCCGTTGCGCACGAGCAGGCCGCGCCGCGAGCACGACGACGCTGCGGCCTCCGCGGAACCTCGTATCCAAGGGAAGCGCTGATCTATTGCGCTTCCCGTGCGGACCAAGGATGACCCGCTATTCTCATGGGCCTTGAGCCCTCGAAAATGGAGCATCCCGAGACTCGCGCGTCCTGGGACTCGGACTGATCAAATGCTGGACGGCATTTGATCAGCATCTCCTTAAGGGGGAGACAAGACGGAAACACTCGGCTCTCAGCCCCGAAACGCGGGTGATACCCGGCCTTCCTAGCCTTTGAAGCGACACCGGCAAGGCAGACCTCGCAGACAGGAGATCACCCATGAGCATCCATGAGCTTCAGATCAGGGCACGCGACGAGTGGTACGGCTCGAGGGAGCTGCAGCGGGAGTACGCGACGCCCGAGTTCTACTGGTGGGAGAGGTATCAGCGCGTCTACTGTCCCGAATGCCGAGCGGACTTCACGACCTTGTGCAGCGCGAGGACGCCCCCCTGGCAACGGTGAAATGGGAGCTGACGAGCAGATCCCCGCGCGGTTCGTAGCTGCGCGACGTGGGCGGGACGGTTTGGAAAGAGCTTACAGCGTCCCTCCTGAGCTAAAACCGCCACACCAGGGGCACGACCAGGACCGTCACCAGCCCCACCAGGAGGGTGAGCGGCGCCCCGATGCGCAGGAAGTCCGAGAAGCGGTAGCCGCCCACGTTGAAGACCATGAGGTTGGTCTGATAGCCGATCGGGGTGGCGAAGGCGGCGGAGGCGGCGACCATCAGGGTAACGAGGTAGGGCAGGGGGGAGACCCCGATGGCATTTGCCGCCTGCACGGCGATGGGGAAGACCAGGACCGCCGCCACGTTGTTGGTCGCGACCGCCGTCAGCAGGGAGGCGGCCACGAAGACGAGGGCCAGGGTGCCCCAGGGGTCACCGCCGGCCAGCCCGATCAGCCAGCCGGCCACCAGGGAGGCGGCCCCGGTCTTCTCCAGGGCGGCGCCGATGCCGAATGAGGTGGCGATCACCACCAGCACCTGCCAGTCCGGCGCGCGGCGGGCCGTGCGTCCGGTGGTGCACCGGGTCAGGATCATGAGCCCGGCGGCCAGCAGGGCCGCCTCGAGCATCGAGAGCCAGCCGAGGCTGACCACGGCCACCATGGCGGCCGTGATCCCGATGGCCAGGGGGGCGCGCTCGTGATGGGGCGGATGATGGTCGCCGATCCGACTCACCAGCAAGAAGTCCCGGGAGTTCTTCTGCTGCGCGACGAAGGTGGGCCGGGTCTCGAGCAGCAGGGTGTCTCCAGGCCGCAGCGCCACATCGCCGATCTTGCGATCCACGCGCTGACCGTTGCGGGCGATGGCGATGATCACCGCATCGTAACGGTTGCGGAAGCGCCCCTCCCGCACGTTCTTGCCGATCAGGGGGCACTTGTCCGAGAGCACGGCCTCCACGAAGCATCGCCCGGGCCTGGGGGTGTCCAGCTTGAAGACCTGATTCGTGGCCGGGACGAGCCCCCGCTGCTTCTGAAGGTCCATGACGGAGTCCAGGATGCCCGCGAAGACCAGCCGGTCGTTGGCCCGTAACACCTCATCCGCCGAGACCGCGGGCAGCACCTGTTCGTCGCGCTCGATCTCGATCAGGAAGAGTCCGGGCAGCTGACGCAGCCCCGCCCCCTCGATGCTCTTGCCGATCAGGGGGCTCCCCGGCTCGACCAGCATCTCGGCGGTGTACTCTCGGGTGTCCTCATAGCTCGCGGCCGCGGATTTGCGGCGCGGAAGCAGCCAATGACCGACGGTGACGAGATACAGGACGACCGTCAGCGTGATGGGAATCCCCACCCAGGCGGGCTCGAAGAAGGAGAAGCCCGGGCCGCCCAGCCTCTCCCTGTACAGCCCATTCACCACCAGATTGGTGCTGGTCCCGATCAGGGTCATGAGCCCGCCCGCGATGGTCGCGTAGGAGAGGGGGATCAACAGACGCGAGAGCGCGAGTCGGTTGCGTTTGGCCCAGTCCTGGACCGCGGGTATGAAGATCGCCACCACGGGTGTGTTGTTCAGGAAGGCGCTGAGGGCCGCGGCAGGGGCCATGAGCCGCAGGCGCGCCCAGGCCTCGCCCCTGGGCCGACCCAAGAGCCCCTGTCCGATCCAGCCCACTGCCCCTGTCTCGGTCAGGCCGGAGACCACCACATAGAGCACCCCCACGGTGAGCATGCCCTCGTTGGCGAAGCCCTGGAGGGCCTCCTCGGTCGTCAGGACGCCCGCGACCAGGAGCAGGGTCAGGGCCCCGCTGGTTACGAGGTCCGGTGACACCCGGGTGAAGGCGAAGAGGGCGAAGCACAGGACTACCACGGCCAGGGTGAGCCAGGCCTCCCAACCGATCACGAGCGACGGGTCCAAGCGTTGCCCGGCGTCAGACGGATGCGCCCAGACGGCGGGCGATGTCGCGGATCTGCTCCGGCGGCGGGTACTCCTCGACGCCCCGTGTCTCCAGGTACTCCTGCCAGCGGGCATAGGGAACGGCGAGCTCGGGGTCTGTGTTCTGGCAGCCCAGCACCCGGATGACCGCGTCCCCGATCCGCCAGGGGCCCTCGCCGGTGAGCTTGCCCCGAATCAGATGGGCGGCCTGATCCGGGGTGGACAGGTGCCAGAAGCAGTCCAGGTAGAGGAGTCCGAGTGGGTGGGGGAAGCAGGCCGCGATCACCTGCTCCCGGCCGTCCGGGAGTCGCAGGGCCAGGGGGGCCGTGACCGAGAAGAGGTCTGCCATCGGCAGGGGCAGGCGGTACGCCGGTCAGGAGTCCAGGGGTCGCTGCAGTGCGTCGAACCGCTCCTTGAAGGCCTCCTGACGCAGGCGTGCGGCCTCGGATTCGCTGGCGATCAGGGGCGAGTCGACCCACTCCTGTCGGTCGTGGTCGAAGACCGAGAACCGATAGGCCTTGCCCACCTTGAAGACCTTGGTGACGTCGTTTCCGGCCTGCTCCATGGCTTCCAGCTTAGACAGACCACGCTCCGGCGCCGCGGGTCGGGGCGCGTCATCGAAGCCTCGATGCTCCGCCAGATTGAAGTGGTTGTTCTGGATCTCCCCACGGACGTCCAGCTCCACCGACTCCACCCCAGGCAGCCGGGCCAGGATGTAGCCCGCCATCAGGCGTCCGAGCCGGTCGTTCTCGGTCTCCAGGGCAGTCAGGAGCTTGTCGGCGACGATCTGGCAGCGCTGCAGCCGATCCGGGTTGGGCACCCACTCGCGGCTCATCTGCCAGCCCTGGTCCATGTCCCGATCCAGCTGGTCGAAGAAGGGCCTCGCCCCCTCCATCAGGGCGTCGGGGATGTTGAGCTCGTAGACTTGATCGTCGATGATGGCCTTCAGAATCATGGGGCCTCGCCAATTCCTCGTTGGTTCGCTTTCGGGGTCCGATTCTAACCCGTAAGCGGATCGGATTCCGCCCACCGGCCCCGGGGCGGCCTTCAGCTACCATCCATGACCTTCGGACCCGATCAAGCCCATGCTGCTCACCATCCCAGGGCTCCTCAGCGCCGCCCAGATCGATAAGATCCACCAGACACTGGAGGGGGCCGAGTTCGTCGACGGTCGCCTCACGGCCGGCTTCGCCGCCGGCCGGGTCAAGCACAACCTGGAGCTGCGGCCCGAGCCCGAGCGCATGCAGCTCCTGGTACGGATCCTGATGTCGAGCCTGGGGCACAACGAGACCTTCCGTTTCGCCGTGCTGCCCCACCGGGTCGCGGACCCCATCTTCGCCCGCTACACGCCCGGGATGACCTATGGGGACCATGTGGACGATCCCATCATGGGGAGCACGGGTCCCCGCTTCCGGACCGATGTCTCGATGACCGTCTTTCTCAATCCGCTTGAGACCTACGAGGGGGGTGAGCTCAGCATCCGCACCCCCTTCGGGCCCCGGGAGGTCAAGCTGCCCGCGGGCGATGCGGTGGTCTACCCCTCGTCCAGCCTGCACCAGGTGAAGCCCGTGACCCGCGGCGAGCGCCTGGTGGCGCTGACCTGGATCCAGAGCTATGTGCGCGATGCGGCCCGCCGGGAGCTCCTCTACGAGCTGAACCTGGCCCGTGAGCGGCTCCTCAAGGACCAGCCCGGCACCGACACCACGGGCTACGTGGACCGCAGCTACGCCAACCTGCTGCGGATGTGGGGGGAGCTGTAGATCGCGGCCCCCCGGGGTTGCGACGGCTCGGGCCTCAGGAGCCGGCCGGGGAGGACGGGGCGCCCTTCTTCGAATCGATCGCACGGGCCTGGTGCCCTTCCGCCGTGGGTCCCTGGGGCCCGGCCTCGGGGGGCGTCGTGCCGTAGGTGCGTTGCAGGGCCTGCAGGGCCCGTTCTTTGTCCGAAAAGAAGCTGTCGGACCCGAGCAAGGTGACCAGCCCCGCGCGCTCGAATACCTTCAGCACCTGCTGCTTGAGTCCGCTGAACATCAGCTTGACACCCATCTCGCCGAGCCGCTCGGCCAGCTCGCGAACCTTCTCCTCGCCCGAGGCGTCGATCTCGTTGATCCCGCTTCCGACCACCAGGATGGCACGGGCGCTCGGGTAGTCCGCCTGGGCCTCGAGGATGATGTCCTCGAAGTACGCCACGTTGATGAAGGTCAGCGACCCGTCGAAGCGCACCGGCACGAAGTCCCTGCTGATGGGCTGGAGTCCGTGGGCCTGAATCCCCCCCAGGGTGCCGTCGGGCTTGCGGGCGACGATATCCGCCCGCGGCTTCATGGTGCGGATGAGGTACCAGAGCACGGTCAGGACCACCCCGATCAGTATCCCGTCCGCCAGGGATGGGGCCATGTAAAGGGTGGAGAGAAAGGTGATGACCCCGATCAGGGCCGCCGGCGGCTCCACCTTCCAGGCGTGGACCAGGGGGGCCGCGCGGATCAGACCGAAGACCGCGATCATGACGATGACCGCCAGGGTCGCCTGAGGGAGATGGTAGAGGTAGGGGGTGAGAAAGAGCAGGACCAGCACCACCCCCACGACGCTGATGATGGCGAAGAGCCCGGTCTTCGCGCCGGTCCGGGCGGCCACCGCGGACCTGGAGAAGGAGCCGCTGACCGTATAGGAGCCGAAGAAGCTCCCGGCGATGTTGGCCAGCCCCTGCCCCACCAGCTCCTGGTTGGTATCCACCCGCTGGCGGGTGGTGGCCGCGATCGCCTTGGAGATGGAGGTCGCCTCCATGAACCCGATCAACGCCATCACCAGGGCAGCGGGCAGCAGGGCGATGACCAAGTCCCACTGCAGATGGGGAGTCGCGAGCTTCGGCAGTCCCTTCGGGATGTCCCCCACCACCGCGCCGCCCGAGGAGAAGGTGGCCATGTCCCCCTTGATGCCCTCGAAGCGCCAGCTGCGCCCGTCGGCTTCGCCCTGGTCGGCCGCTGAGCTTTCCGCGCCACGGGGGACGAGCTTGAGCCCATCGGGTCCGTCGCGCATGCCTGTCAACGGGCGGGCGTTCAGATCGATCTGCAGGGCGTCCCTGCGCTCCTTCTGCTCCTGGATCTCATAGGTCAGGACCCGGATCTTCGCCTCGACCGAGGCCCTGATCTGCATGGCGCCTTCCCCGGTCACGGACCTGGTCTGCCTCAGCTCCTGGTTGAGGGCCGTCAGCCGGTCCGTGTCCTCGGTGATGCGCTCGCGGACCCCACGGTACTCCTCGATCATGGCGCGGACGCTCGTGTCCCCGACCTGGTCCAGCGCGACCTTCTCCTTGGCCTCGTAGCCGGTCGCCCAGCTCACGACGGTGGCGACCACGACCGCCAGCAGGACCCCCGGGATGCGGGGGGACAGCCGCGGGGTCCAGCGAATGATCAACCAGGTGCCGATGGCGAACAGGACGGTTGGCCAATGGGTCTGGGGGAGCTGCAGGACCACCCGCCAGAGATCGCCCAGATAGAAATCCGACCGCGGGAACGGGACGCCGACGACCTTGCTCAAGAGCGACAGCCCGATGATCAGGGCGGCCGCATTGGTGAAACCCACGATCACGGGGCTGGACAGGAAGTTGACGACCACCCCCAGACGGAACAGACCCAGTCCGAGGCGCAGCACACCCACCATGAGGGCCAGCATGATGGAGAGCTCGATGAAGGCGGGCGTGCCCGGCGTGGCGAAGGGGATCAAAGCCGCCGCCGACATGAGCGACAGCATGGCGACCGGCCCGGTGTGCAGCTGGCTCAGGGATCCCCAGAGCGAGGCGACGATGACGGGGATGAACGACGCGTAGAGCCCATAGACCACCGGCAGGCCCGCAAGCTGAGCGTAGGCCATGCTCTGGGGCACCAGCACCAAGGCGACGGTGATGCCCGCCGCCACGTCGCCCCGCAGACCGTCGGTGGACACGGGAAACCAACGCAGGAAGGGAAAAAGCTTGCCCAGTATCGCCTTCATGTGTACTTCTCCACGGACAGGGGCCTCGCCTCGGGGGCTCACGGCAACTTTTTATTATCGGGCGATTAACCACACCAGAACCAATCGATTTTCTTCGCGACACCGTATAGAAGTTTTGCTATGCGATCTCTTTCGATGTATCGATAGGGAAGGCCATTCCCAGAGCGGCTGCGCGCACTCGCCGATCACCCTTGCCTCCAAGGCCGGGGCAATGAAGCAGGGCTTCATTTAAGGAGTGCAAGCATGCGCTCAACCAGGTCCCGCTGCTCGCCTCGGGCCACGTGGACCGCGTAGGCCCGCATCCTGAAGGCCGGCGCACCCGGGACCAGGTGCAGGGCTCCACTCGAGAGGTCGGCCTCGACTAGGGCCCGGGGCAAGTAGGCGCTGCCACCGCAGTGTCTAATGAGGCTCAGGGCCAGTCGGGCGGAGTTGCTCCGGGCGGACGCCAGGGGGCGATGGGGGAAGTGCCGGTTGTGCTGGCCGCTGAACAGGGTGCCCCAGTCCACCAGGATGTAGTCGGTTGAGAGGGCCTCCTCCGGGTCGGCCGCCGGGCGAGAGGAGACCAGGACCAGCTCCAGGGCCGCCGCTTCCCTCACGATGAGATCGGCGATCTGTGGCGGACTGTAGAGGAAGCCCAGGTGCAGCTCCCCGTGCTCCAGCTTCTCGGCGATGCGCGCTGCCCCGCTGACCTCCACCCAGGGCACGACCTCGGGCATCTCACAGCGGACCCGATGCAGCCAATCCTGCAGGAAGATGTCCCAGAAGCTCGCCACCCCGGCAACGGTCACGGGGGCCCGGTCATCCAGGGCCACGTGCTTCTCGGCCCGATCCCAGGCCTCGATGATCCCCAGGGCATGGCGCATGAGCCGCTCCCCCGCGGGCGTGAGCTGGACCTGCTGGCTGTTGCGCTTGAAGAGGCCGCGGCGCACGGCCCCCTCCAGCTGTCGGATGCGGGCGCTGACCGCGGAGGGCGTGAGGCTCAGGTTCTCCGCGGCCCGCGTGAAGGAGCGCATCCGCTGGACCTCGAGGAAGGTGCGCAGCAGCTCGGTGTCCATGGGTCCTCCTAAATGAAATAATATTATCAAACAGCGTTATACAGTAATTTTGCACGAGCCATGGACCAAAATTCGCTTCCCTTGTAAGCGCATGGAAATTAGTCTCCGCCGTCTTCGGCTCGCCGCCGCGCGTCGTCCGCTTACCTTTACTTGCTTCGCTCTCAGGAGCCGTCAACCCAATGAGTGCTTCCAGTTCCCCCGGCCGTTCGTCCCGCGCGCTCGTCCTCACCCTCGTGCTGGGCGCCGCGAGCGCCGTCCTCTACCTCCTGCTCTTCCTTTACTCCGACCGTCTGACGGAGCTTGCACGGCTCACGCGAGAGGGTGACAAGCTCTACGCCCTCGTGCCGCTGGCCGTCGCCATGGTCTTCTCCCTGGTCCACGGGGCCTTCACGGGCCACTTCTGGGACCTGCTCGGCCTGCGGGCCAAGAAGTAAGGGGGCCGGGGGCAAGCATGGAAACCATCAATTTCATCGATCTGACCTGGACCTCCACCCTGATCCTGTTCCTGGTGGGGTTCGTCGGCGGCATGGTGAGCGGCTTCATCGGCTCCGGCGGGGCCTTCGTCCTCACGCCGGCCATGATGAGCATGGGGGTGCCGGGCGTGGTGGCCGTGGCCAGCAACATGGCCCACAAGTTCCCCAAGGCCCTGGTGGGTGCCCACAAGCGCCACAAGTACGGGCAGGTGGACATCAAGCTCGGCATCGTCATGGGCATCTTCGCCGAGGCCGGCGTGCTGTTCGGCAAGCACATCATGGTGGACATCCGCGAGACCTTCGGGGCGGCCGGAACCAACCTGTATGTCTCGGCTGTGTTCGTCGTGGTTCTGGGCATCGTCGGCGGCTTCGTGCTGCGTGATGGTCTGCGCGAGCGCCGCGGTGAGGCGGCCAAGCGGCCCCAGACCAGGGAGCTGACCCCCCTGGTGCGGTGGGTTCGGAGCATCGAGATCCCCGGCACGATGCTGTACTTCAAGAGCATGGACGCCCGGGTCTCCTTCCTGATCCTGGCCCCCCTGGGCTTCGCGACAGGGCTGCTCGCGGCCACCATCGCGGTGGGCGGCTTCATCGGCGTCCCGGCCATGATGTACATCCTAGGCCTGCCGGCCCTGACCGCCAGCGCCACGGAGCTGGTCATCGCCTTCGTCATGGGCCTGGGCGGCAGTCTCTTCTACGCCCTCGACGGCTTCGTCGACATTCGACTCTCCATGATCATCCTCGCCGGCTCCCTGTTCGGAATCCAGATCGGGGCCATCGGGACCACCTACGTCAAGGACTACGTGGTCAAGTTCGTCATGGCCGCCATCATGCTCCTGGTCCTGGTGAGCCGGTTCTTCTACATCCCCGGCTATCTCTCCGAGCTAGGCGCCATCCAGACGCTGGAGGCCGGGACCCGCGGCTGGCTGGACGGCATCGGTCAGGGGGCCCTGGTCTTCGCCCTCCTGTTCGGCGCCCTGATGATCCTCCAGGCCCTCTACAAGGGCATGCGGGAGCACCGTCTCGCGGTGGCGGCCGCTGCGCCTGTACCAGCCGCGCCGCTGGCCCCGGCCGCCGTGGGCGCCGCCGCCCAGCTCTCGCCCGTGGGGCGCTTCGAGCGCTTCCTGGTGGCGAGCGACGGGTCGGAGTTCAGCGCCGCGGCGGTGCGCGAGGCCATCGGCATGGCCTCCAAGTGCGGTGCCCAGGTCCATGTCATGTCCCTGGTTGCCCCCGGGGTGGAGCACGAGGCCCTGGGTGAGAGCATCCTCAAGCAGGAGCTCGAGATGGCCCAGTCCCATCTGGACGAGATCAAGGCCGAGGCGCAGGCCGCGGGCGTGGCCTGCGAGACCCACCTGGTCCAGGGGAGCCAGATCCACGAGGAGATCGTGGACCTGGCCGACCGCGTCAAGGCGGACGTCATCGTCATGGGCCGGCGCGGTCGCCGGGGCCTGGCCCGCCTGATGCTCGGTCACGCCACCGCCCTGGTGATCGGTCAGGCCCACTGCAACGTGCTGGTGGTGCCGCGGGCGGCCAGGGTGGAGGGACGCCACATCGTGCTCGCCACCGACGGGTCGCGCTTCGCCGATACCGCCGCCGTCACCGCCGGGGCCCTGGCGCGCGTGTGCAACACCCCCATCACCGTCACCGCGGTGACCACCGAGGAGCAGGCCCCCGAGGTCCGGGCGGAGGCGGCCCAGACGGTGGAGCGGGTGGTCGCCGCCATGCGCGCCGAGGGCACGACCGTGGAGGGCAAGGTCCTGCACGGCGAGCCGGCCGCGGCCATCACCGGGGTTGCCCGGGAGTCCGATGCCGACCTGATCGTGACCGGCAGTCACGGGCGCACCGGGCTGGAGCGGGTCCTGATCGGCAGCACCTCCGAGCGCATCCTCAACGCCACCGAGTGCGCGGTCCTGGTGGTCAAGGCCGCCTAGGCGTCATCTGGCGGGGCAGGGAGGCCCCGTGTTCCAAGGCCACACCCTTCGCGCCGTTTGTTTCGATTTCCCGCCCCCCCGCTAGAGGGCGTCCCAAGAGCTCGTCTGCAAGCGCCTTCCCCCTCGTCGAGGGTGTCGCAAAGGGTAGCCGGCGCGGTTCCGTCGCGGCGCAGACCCGGGCGGGTTGTCGGCGATACAACAGCTTGCCTGTTTCTCCCCTCACCCCAACCCCTCATCCCCTCTGGGGCGAGGGGCTTCTACGACACCCTCTGTAAGGGGAGCGCGCTTTTGCGACAACCTCCGTGCGGAGGGGTACGCCATTGTCGCCGTGAATCGTTCTGCGACCCGCGACCGTCCAGGGACGGAATCTGAAGCAAACACGGCGCCCATGGCTACGGGTGCTGCACGCCAGGTGTCGGGACCTGAGGACATCGCGGCTGGAAAGTTGCGATGGTGGTCGCCATTGTGGGGATGTCGCACCGCAAGCGAGTAGGGAACGAGGGCTTGATCATCGTCGTGATGGGCGTCGCCGGCGCGGGAAAGAGCACCCTTGGGAAGGTGCTCGCGGACGCCCTGGATTGGCCATTCATCGAGGGCGATGACTTCCACCCGGCCGCCAATGTGGCGAAGATGGCTAGGGGGGAGGCCCTCGACGACGACGACCGGGCGCCGTGGATTGCCGCGCTGCACGCGCGCATCGCGGAGGTCGCCGCTCGATCCGGGAATGCCGTGGTGGCGTGCTCGGCGCTCAGGGCGAGCTACCGTGACCGGCTTGCCGACGGCGTCGGCGACGTGCGGCTCGTCTTCCTGTCCGGCGCCCCGGAGACGATCGCGGGGCGCATCCGCGGCCGGCGCGCCCACTTCATGCCGCCTTCCCTGCTCGAAAGCCAGCTCGCCGCGATGGAGCCGCCGGAGGGCGCGATCCGGGTGCCGATCGAGATCCCCACCGAGGAGCAGGCCGAGCGCGTCCTTCGAACGATCAGGCGAACGATCAGGCGAACGATCCGGGGAGATGCTTGCCCATGACCGTCTACCATTCCAGCACCATCGCCGAGGGGCTCGCCTTCCCCGAGGCCCCGCGCTGGCGCGCCGGGCGCCTCTGGTTTACCGATCAGCACGCCCGCGCCGTCCTCGCGATGGATCCCACGGGGGCCCTCGATAGGATCGCGGCGACCGAGGATCTCCCCGGGGGACTCGGCTGGCTGCCTGACGGTCGCATCCTGGTGGTGTTCATGACCCAGCGGCGGGTCATGCAGCTGACCAATGGGGCGCTGGTCGAGTACGCCGACCTCTCCGGCAAGGCCTCGTTCCACTGCAATGACCTGGTGGTCGATACGGCCGGCCGCGCCTACGTGGGGAACTTCGGGTTCGACCTGCACGGCGGGGCCGAGGTCGCGCCGGCCGAGATCATCCGAATCGATGGGGACGGCACCGCCGAGGTTTTTGCACGCGATGTCGTCTTTCCCAACGGTGGGGTCATCACGCCCGGGGGCGATGTCCTGCTGGTCGCCGAGACCTTTGCCCACCGCATCTCGGCCTTCGGACTGGATTCCGATGGGCGCATGGCCTCCCGCCAGGTCTGGGCGGACCTCGGCGAGCACACGCCGGACGGGATCTGCCTGGATGCGGACGGGGCGGTGTGGGTCGCCTCGCCCGGCTCCGGGGCCCTCATCAGGGTGAGGCAGGGCGGTGACATCGTCGATGAGTGCCGGACGCGGGGGACGCCCTACGCCTGCATGCTCGGCGGTGAGGATCGCCGGACCCTCCACGTCTGCACCTCGGAGACGGACGATCCCCGGGAGGCGGCGCGGCGCCGATCGGGCCGCATCGAGCAGGTGCGGGTCGAGGTCCCGGGGGCGGGCCTGCCCTGAGCCGGCACCCGAGACGCCAACCGACGAACAACCTAGAGGAGTGAGGCCATGACTGTCTTTCGATCCGATGCCCTGGGCGGACAGCGCGCCCTGGTGACCGGGGGCAGCTCGGGGATCGGCGCCTCCGTTTGCCGGGCGCTGGCCGCGGCCGGGGCGCGTGTGGTCGTCAACTACCTCTCCAACCGCGAGGAAGCCGATCTCCTGGTCAACGAGATCCAGGCCGACGGTGGGGAGGCCATGGCGATCCAGGCCGACATCAGTCGCGAGGACGAGGTCCGGCGCCTGTTCCAGGAGATGATCGACGCCTGGGGCAGCATCGAGATCCTGGTCGCCAATGCCGGGATCCAGCGCGATGCCCCGTTCCGCGAGATGACGCTGGATCAGTGGAACAAGGTCATGGACGTGAATCTGACCGGCCAGTTCCTCTGTGCCCGGGAGGCCGTTCGGGAGTTCGAGCGGCGCGGGCTGATGCCCGAGGTGTCCCGCTCGGCCGGCAAGATCATCAGCATGTCATCGGTGCACGACGTCATCCCCTGGGCGGGACACGTCAATTACGCCGCGTCCAAGGGCGGTCTGATGATGTTCGTGAAGAGCCTCGCCCAGGAGGTCGCGCATCAGAAGATCCGCGTCAACGCGATCTCTCCCGGCGCGATTCGCACCAACATCAACCGCGCGGCCTGGGAGACGCCGGAGGCCGAGGCGGAGCTGTTGGGCCTGATCCCCTATGAGCGCATCGGCGACCCGATGGACATCGGTCAAGTGGCCGTCTGGCTGGCCTCGGACGCGTCCGACTACATCACCGGCACGACCATCTATGTCGACGGCGGCATGACCCTGTACCCTGGATTCCGGGAAGGCGGTTGATTCGTCGCCGGCCCGCCCGGCACCATGCCCCGACCCTTCGTCCAACTCGGCCAGGCCCGGCGCATCGATCTGCACGCGCAATCGGTCAGCGCATGCTTGAGCGACTTCACCAACCCCATTGATGGCGCGCCCGCGGGAGCAAGCGAACGATGAACGCCGAACGTGATCGCTTGGCAAGACAGCGGGAAGGCATCGAGGACTGGCGCCTTTGGGGGCCTTACCTCAGCGAGCGGGCCTGGGGTACGGTGCGCGAGGATTACAGCGCGGACGGCACGGCCTGGGAGTACTTCAGTCATGACCAGGCACGCTCGCGCGCCTATCGCTGGAGCGAGGACGGGCTTGGCGGACTCTGCGACCGGTCCCAGTATCTGTGCTTCGCACTGGCCCTTTGGAACGGTCAGGACCCGATCCTGAAGGAGCGCGCGTTCGGCCTGACAGGCAACGAGGGCAACCGGGGTGAGGACGTCAAGGAGTACTACTTCTATCGCGATGCGACCCCGTCGCACAGTTACCTGCGCTACCTCTACAAGTATCCCCAGGCCGCCTTTCCTTATGGGCAGCTGGTGGAGGAGAACCTGCGCCGGGATCGGCTCCAGCCCCCCTTCAACCTGCTCGACAGCGGCGTACTGGACGAGCAGGCGTACTGGGACCTGGAGCTCCACTACGCGAAGGCCTCCCCGGACGAGATCCATATCCGCATCTACGCCCACAATCGGGGCGGGAATGACGCGCGGATCCATCTGATCCCGACCCTTTGGTTCCGAAACACCTGGTCCTGGTCCGACGAGGCCACCGAGAGACCTGTCCTGAGGACGCTGTCGGCGCCCTCGGGGCAAGGCTGGGCGGTGAAGGCCGAGCATCCGCTGCTCGGCGACTACTACCTCTACGGCGCGCAGGGCGGGGAGCTTCTGTTCACGGAGAACGAGACCAACCTCCAGCGCCTGTGGCAGCGCCCGAACCCGAGTCCCTACGTGAAGGACGCCTTCCACCGGCGCATCCTCGACGGCGAGACCGATGCCGTGAACCCGGGTCTCACCGGCACCAAGCTCGGGGCCTGGAGCCGCTGGACGGTGCCGTCCGGTCAGCAGATCCGTGTCGACCTGGTGCTCTCGCGCGAGCCGAGGCCGTCCCCCTTCGAGCGGAGCGAGACCATCTTTGCCGCGCGCCGCTCCGAGGCCGACGTCTACTACGACGAGATGCTGCCCGAGGCCAGCCCCGAGGACCTGGCCATCCTGCGCCAGTGCTGCGCGGGCATGATCTGGACCAAGCAGTTCTTCCACTACGACGTCGAGCGCTGGCTCCAGGGCGATCGCCGAACGCCCCCGCCCGCCCGCCTCCAGGGGCGCAACCGGCACTGGCGACACCTGCGCGCGCACGACGTTATCAGCATGCCCGACAAGTGGGAGTATCCCTGGTTCGCCGCCTGGGACCTGGCCTATCACTGCGCGACCCTGGCCCTGATCGACGTCGACTTCGCCAAGGATCAGGTCGAGCTGATGCTGAGCGAGCGCTACCTGCACCCCAACGGCCAGATTCCCGCCTATGAGTGGGCCTTCGGGGACGTGAACCCGCCGGTGCACGCGATGGGCGCTCTGAAGGTCTTCCGTGCCGAGCGGTCCCAGCGGGGCAGGGGGGACCTCGGCTATCTGCGGCGCGTCTTCAACAAGCTGCTGCTCAATTTCGCCTGGTGGATCAACCGCAAGGATGCACAGGGCCAGAACCTGTTCGAAGGGGGCTTTCTCGGGCTCGACAACATCTCGGTCTATGACCGCTCCCGTCCCCTGCCCGGGGGTTACAGTCTCAAGCAGGCCGACGCCACCGGCTGGATGGCCATGTTCGCCCTGAACATGACCGTCATGGCCCTGGAGCTCTGTGCCGAGGACCCGGAGTACGAGGACATGGCCGTCCAATGCTACCTGCAATTCCTTGCCATCGCGGAGGCGGTCGCGGGCAGCGGCGAGACGGGCACCCCATCCCTGTGGGACGTGGAGGCGGGGTTCTTCAAGGACCTGCTGGTGGGACCGGATGGCACGGTCCATCACATCGACGTGTATTCCTGGGTCGGGCTCATCCCCCTGTTCGCCACCGAGATCATCGATCAGCGACTGCTCGAAAACGCCCCGCGCTTCCGCGAGATGCTGCACGAGGGCAAGGGCGGGCTCTTTCGCGGCAGCCACGTCTGCGCCTGCCCGGACTGGGAGAACGAGCGCGGCGAGCACCTGCTGGCCCTGGTCGATCACTCCATGCTGTCCCGTATCCTCGAGCGGGTGCTCGACGAGGCCCAGTTCCTTTCTCCGCACGGCGTGCGTGGCGTCAGCAAGATCCACGAGGCCCAAAAGGACCTCGGCTACATCCCCGGCATCGGTCAGGCGATGATCGAGTATGTCCCCGGAGAATCGACCTCGGGCCTCTTCGGGGGTAACTCGAACTGGCGGGGGCCGGTTTGGATGCCGACCAACTATTCCCTGGTGCAGGCGGTCGAGAAGTTCCACCGCTTTCTCGGTCCCGACTTCACGGTGAAGGCGCCTTGCCTAGCCGACCGCCGAATCAACCTGAAGGAGGTGGCCAACCTGCTCGCCGAGCGCCTGGTGAACCTCTATCGGCGCGATGCCCAGGGCATGGTCCCGGCGCTACGGCGCGACGGCCCCTTCCAGGGCGACGAGGCTTGGCGCGACCTGTGCCTCTTCTACGAGTATTTTCATGGCGAGACGGGTCAGGGACTCGGCGCCGCCCATCAGACCGGCTGGACTGGGCTGCTCGCCAACCTGGTGATGCGCCGCTACGAGAAGGACACCAAGCCCTGGAGCGGGCTGGACATCGGCGAGCGTCCGGCCTGGATCGACGAGATGGCCTGAATCGGCGTTATCGCGAATCGGATGCTCCGTCCGCCCGGGCAGCACCGGCGCGCCGATCCTCGATCTGCACCCGCAGGGGTGCGCTGGTGTCCAGGTGCACGTCCCGCTGGGGAAAGGCGATGGCGATGCCGGCGGCGGCGAGCTCGCGATTGATGGCCCGGTTGAGGGCGGTGATGGTGGACAGGCGCACATCGACGGAGTCGACATAGGCGCGCAGGGTCAGGACGAGGGCGTTGTCGCCGAAGGTGTCGAAGGTCACGAAGGGCGGCGGGTCGTCGACGACGTGGTCGTGCGCCTCGGCGACGCCGTTCATGATCGCGAGGGCCTTGTCCACGTCGCTCCCATAGGCGACCCCCACGACGATCACCACGCGGGTGATCGGGTCCGACAGGGACCAGTTGAGCAGGCGGCCGGTGATGAACTCCTTGTTCGGCACCAGCAGCTCCTTGCGGTCGAAGTTGCGGATGGTGGTGGCGCGGATTCGGATCCGGGTGACGATGCCGTCCGTATCCCCCACGGTGACCGTGTCGCCGACCCGGATGGGCCGCTCGAACAGGATGATAAGGCCGCTGATGAAGTTGGCGACGATCTCCTGGAGGCCAAATCCGATGCCGACGCTCAGCGCCGCCGCCATCCATTGGAGCTGGGACCAGCTCGCGCCCAGGGTGCCGAGGACCAGCAGGATGCCGATGGCGGCGACCACATAGGTTGTCAGGGTGGTCGCCGCATAGCGGTCCGCGGCACTCATGTGGCTGCGCCGCAGCAGGGCGATCTCCAGCAGCGCCGGCAGCCGTCTCAGCAGCACCCAGGTGCCCGCCGCGTAGAGAAGCGCGAGGCCCAGGTCCACGAGGGTGATCGGCTGGCGCTGCTCCTCGCCGTCCACCAGCACGCTCGTGTGCCAGAGTACCTGGTCGTCGAGCACGCGCAGCGCCGGCAGCGCATCCGACCAGATCAGCAGCAGCCCCACGACGGCGGCGAGGCCGATGCTGAAGCGGATCAGACCGCTGGTGTCGTCGCTCAACGCCGACAGATCCACCTCCGGCTCGTCGAACTGCAGCTCCGCCGCCTCGGCGCCGGACTCCTGCAGCAGCCCGGGCTGAGCGGCTGCGCGGGCGGCCTGGCGCCGCTCCAGCGCGGCCTCGTAGGCGAGCCGCCGCCGCACCACCAGCAGCCAGCGCCGCGCCAGCGCGTTGAGCAACACCAACCCCAGCAGCAGCCGCATCGACGCGGTTAAGTTGTAGGACTCCATCCGCACCGTATACAGGTAGCCGGAAAGCGCCAGCACGGCCAGCATGATGGGGTATAGCACCAGCAACGGATACCAGAGCCAGTAGCCGCGCATGATCAGCGGGTACTCCCCGGTATGGCGCAGCGCGGCCAGCACACCGCGGCGCGGATGGAACACCCGGTACAGGTACCACGCGATGGCGCCGTAGGCGACGGGGGCGACGAGTCGCGCCAGCGTGCCGCCGTTCTGCGCGGGATACAGGTCGGCTGCCGCGTGCACGAGCAGCGCGGCCGGCACGGCGATCCACAGGAGCCGCCGGCTCTCCGTCCGCAGCAGCGCCAGATTCTGCTCCCGCCAACGGAAGTGCGCCGCCGCCAGCCCGTTGGGTACGCAGATTGCCAGCAGGATCGTCACCGTCAGCGTCATCGCCGTCACCCGCTCCAGCGTCCCGCCCAAGGCCCGCGTCATCTCCGTGCCGCCAGGGTCGAGCAAGAGTGCCCAGCCCATGGCGGCCAGCAGCAGCGGCAGAGGCAGCGCCAACAGCGGAGTC
>Ga0316580_10000019_pt1 | contig 24882 bp, 13 predicted proteins | sample S0NA_2_FD_204519 | JGI IMG/M metagenome (GOLD analysis project Ga0316580, IMG submission 204519) | Rhizosphere microbial communities from salt marsh grasses in Alabama, United States - S0-2_160517rDrB | ecosystem: Host-associated > Plants > Roots > Rhizosphere | place: USA: Alabama | collected... | reverse complement strand
AGCCCGCGGGTGAGGCAGAGCTGGCCGAGGGTGGCACTGACAGCGATGCCGAGCAGCCAGAGCCAGGCCCCGGCCGACGGTGTTTGCCAGGCCCAGAGCAGGGGTACCGACGAGGCGACGCTGGCGAACAGTGCGAAGTAGAACACGATGCGCGCCGGCGGCTCGCTGCGTGAGAGCCGGCGCACCGTGACCTTGGCGACCGCGGCGAGCAAGCCGCCCAGGAGTCCGATCAGTGCGACCGGTGAGACGATGTCCGTTTCTCCGTCGAAGCTCGGATCGAGGATCACCGCGACGCCCCAGAAGCCGATTCCAAGCGCGAGCCAGAGCAGGGGGGTGACCTGCTCGCGCAGCCAGAGCATCGCGATCAGCGGGATGAACACCGGCGCGGTCAGCTTCAGCAGCATCGCCTCGGCGAGCGGCATGTGGGCGATGGCATAGAAGAAGCAGTACATGGCTGCGAGACCGGCCGTGGCGCGCAGCAAATGCAGACCGGGGACCGCGGTCGCCACATTGCCGACGCCGCGGCGCAGCAGCCAGGGGGCGAGCAGCATCAGCCCGAACAGATTGCGGGCGCAGACGATCATCTCGTTCGACAGCTCCGCCGATACGAAACGGATGCCTACGCCCATGGTCGCGAAGCAGAGCTCACCGAGCACGATGAACAGGGCTCCAATCATCACGGACCGCGGGGTGGACATCAGATCGAATCGGGGTATTCCGTGAGTGCCTTTATCATGACTTCCTTGTACGGAATGCTGGGAACAACCTGCCGCGCGGCCGCGTGGTCGTCACCGAGATCGTACCGCCTGGGACATAGGCGCGGCTCAGCGCAACATCATCCTGTCCAGAGGGCCACTGTCGCCGGCAGCGGGCCTTTGTTGCAGCGGCGTATCACATTAGATCGCCTTTGCCTGGGCGGCGGCATTACCGATGTAGCGGGCCGGCGTCAGTGCCTTCAACTCCGCCTTGGCCGCGTCGGGGAGCTCCAGGCCGTCGACGAACTCAGCGAGGGCGTCGGCGCCGATGCGCCGACCGCGGGTCAGGGCCTTGAGCTTCTCGTAGGGTTGCTCGACGCCCCAGCGGCGCATCACCGTCTGGATCGGCTCGGCCAGAACCTCCCAGTTGGCGTCCAGGTCGGCGGCCATCCGCTCCGGGTCTGCCGACAGCTTGCCGATGCCGCGCAGCGTCGATTCCAGCGCGATCAACGTGTGCGCGATGCCGACCCCGAGGTTGCGCAGCACGGTGGAGTCCGTCAGGTCCCGCTGCCAGCGGGAGATCGGCAGTTTCGCGGACAGGTGATCGAATAGGGCATTGGCGAGCCCGAGATTGCCCTCCGCGTTCTCGAAATCGATCGGGTTGACCTTGTGCGGCATGGTCGACGAGCCGACCTCGCCCTCGACGGTGCGCTGCTTGAAATAACCAAGCGAGATGTAGCCCCAAACGTCGCGGCAGAAGTCGATCAGCACGCCGTTGAAGCGGCCGACGGCGTCGAATAGCTCCGCCATGTAGTCGTGGGGCTCGATCTGCGTGGTGTAGGGATTCCACTCCAAGCCGAGCGATTCGACGAACCGCCGCGCGAAGCCCGGCCAGTCGATGTCCGGATAGGCGGCCAGATGGGCGTTGTAGTTGCCCACGGCGCCGTTGATCTTGCCCCGCAGTGGGACCTGGGCGACGGCCTGACGTTGGGCGCGCAGCCGGTGCACCACATTCGCCATCTCCTTACCGAGTGTGGTTGGCGAGGCCGGCTGGCCGTGGGTTCGCGCCAGCATCGGCAGCTCGGCGTCGCGGTGCGCCAAACCGCGGATGGCCTCGATGACGGCGTCCATCGCCGGCAGCAGCACGCTGTCGCGGCCCGCCCGCAGCATCAGCCCATGGGATAGGTTGTTGACGTCCTCCGAGGTGCAGGCGAAATGGATGAACTCCGACACGGCGAGCAGCTCGCCGTTGTCGGCGATGCGCTCCTTCAGGAAGTATTCCACCGCCTTGACGTCATGATTCGTCGTGCGCTCGATGGCCTTGACTCGGACGGCATCCTCGACCGAGAAATCCGATGCGATCCGCTCCAGCAGTGCGTTGGCCGAATCCGACAGCTCGGGCACCTCGGCCATTCCCGGATGCGATGCCAGCGCCTGCAGCCAACGTATCTCAACGAGCACGCGGTGGCGGATCAGCCCGTACTCGCTGAAGATCGGACGCAGCGCGGCGGTCTTCGCGCCGTAGCGGCCGTCGACGGGGGAGACGGCGGTCAGCGTGGTCAGTTCCAGGGCGGATTGAGTCATGGTCGGGATCGATCGGTTCGCGCAGCGAGTCGCAGTCGCCTAAGCGGCCAGCTTACGCAGCACGTATTGCAGAATGCCGCCGTGCTGGTAGTACTCCACCTCGTTCGGCGTGTCGATGCGCACGCGCGCCTCGAAGGTCTTCGCCGTGCCGTCGGTTGCCGTGGCGGTCACCGTCACCTGCTTGGCGTTGCCGTCGTTCAGGTCCGAGATCGTATAGGTCTCATCGCCGGTGAGGCCCAGAGACGCGGCGCTCTCGCCGTCCTCGAACTGCAGCGGCAGCACACCCATGCAGACCAGGTTGGTGCGATGGATGCGCTCGTAGCTCTCGGCGATCACCGCACGCACGCCGAGCAGCCGCGGACCCTTGGCCGCCCAGTCCCGCGACGAGCCCGAGCCGTACTCCTTGCCGGCGATGATGATGGCCGGCACGCCGTCGGCCTGATAGCGCATGGCCGCATCGTAGATCGACATCTGCTCGCCGCTCGGCTGGTGCAGCGTCACACCGCCCTCGGTGCCGGGCGCCATGCGGTTGCGCAGCCGGATATTGGCGAAGGTGCCGCGCATCATCACCTCGTGATTGCCGCGCCGCGAGCCGTAGGAGTTGAAGTCCCCGGGCTGCACGCCGTGGTCGATCAGATAACGGCCGGCGGGACTGTCCGGCTTGATGCTGCCGGCCGGCGAAATGTGGTCGGTGGTCACCGAATCGCCGAGCACGGCCAGACAGTGCGCGCCATCGATGGCCTCCACCGGGGAAGGCTCCATGGACATGTCCTGGAAGTACGGCGGGTTCTGGATATAGGTCGAGTCCGGGTCCCAGTCGAACACCTTCCCCGCCGGCGCCTGCAGTCCCTGCCAGCGGGCGTCGCCAGCGAACACGTCGGCATAGCTCTGGATGAAGTCGTCGCGGCCGAGGAAGGTTGCCACCGTGTCGTTGACCTCGCCCTGGCTGGGCCAGATGTCGCGCAGGTAGACGGGATTGCCTTGGCCGTCGTTGGCGAGGGGATCCTTGTAGGGATCGATGTCCATGCGCCCGGCAATGGCGTAGGCGACCACCAGCGGCGGCGACGCCAGGTAGTTCATCCGCACCTCGGCGTGCACGCGGCCCTCGAAGTTGCGGTTTCCGGACAGCACCGAGGCGACGCTGAGATCCCCGTCGGCGATCGCCTTCGACACCTCCGGGCGCAGCGGACCGGAGTTGCCGATGCAGGTAGTACAGCCGTAACCGACCACGTGGAAGCCAAGCTGCTTCAGTGGCTCCATCAGACCCGCCTCTTCCAGGTAGCGGGTGACGACCATCGAGCCCGGCCCGAGCGACGTCTTGACCCAGGGCGGGACGCTCAGGCCGCGCTCGACCGCCTTCTTCGCGACCAGCCCGGCACCGAGCATGACGCTCGGATTCGACGTGTTGGTGCAGGAGGTGATAGCGGCGATGACGACGGCGCCGTCGCCGAGCTCGACCTCGCGGCCGTCGATGCTGGTCTTCACCGGCGGCCGGGCGCTGATGCCGCGCTCGGCCTGCAGCGCCTTGAGGGCGGACTCGAAGCCGGCCTTGACATCGGTCAGCGCGACGCGGTCCTGCGGGCGCTTCGGACCGGCCAGGCTCGGCACGATGCTGCTGATGTCGAGCTCCAGCTTCTCGCTGAAGTCGGCCTCGAAGCTGCCGTCGGCGTCGAACATGCCCTGTGCCTTGGCATAGGCCTCCACCAGCGCGACCTGCTCGTCGGAGCGGCCGGTCAGACGCAGGAAGTCCAGCGTCTCGGCATCGATCGGGAACAGGCCGCAGGTGGCGCCGTACTCCGGGGCCATGTTGGCGATGGTGGTGCGGTCGCCCATCGGCAGGCTGGCCACGGCGGGGCCGTAGAACTCGACGAACTTGCCGACAACGCCGTGCTTGCGCAGCATCTCGACGATGGTCAGCACCAGGTCGGTGGCGGTGGCGCCCTCGGGCAGGCGGCCGGTGAGCTTCACGCCGACCACCTTCGGGATTAGCATCGATACCGGCTGACCCAGCATCGACGCCTCCGCCTCGATGCCGCCGACGCCCCAGCCGAGCACGCCGACGCCGTTGATCATGGTCGTGTGCGAATCGGTGCCGACCAGGGTATCCGGATAGGCCTGCAGCACGCCGTCGACCTCGCGGCCGAAGACGACACGCGCCAGATACTCGACGTTCACCTGGTGCACGATGCCGGTGTCCGGCGGAACGACCTTGAAGTTGTCGAACGCGGCCTGGCCCCACTTCAGGAACTGATAGCGCTCGCGGTTGCGCGAGAACTCCAGCTCCGCGTTCAACGCGAAGGCGGCGTCGGAGCCGTATTTGTCCACTTGCACCGAGTGGTCGATGACCAGCTCCGCCGGTTGCAGCGGGTTGATCTTGTCCGGATCGCCGCCGAGGGTCTTCATGGCGTCGCGCATTGCGGCCAGGTCGACGACCGCCGGCACGCCGGTGAAGTCCTGCATCAGCACCCGCGCCGGGCGGTATTGGATCTCGGTGTCGGGCTCGGCCTGCGGGTCCCAATCGGCCAGGGCCTCGATGTCGGCGCGGCGCACCGTGACGCCGTCCTCGAAGCGCAGCAGGTTCTCCAGCAGGATCTTCATCGAGAACGGCAGCCGTGCGCTGTTGGCGACCGCGTCGACGCGGAAGATCTGGTAGGTCTTGCCGGCCACGTCGAGTCGGGCCTTGGCGTTGAAGCTGTTGTGCATCGGGGCGCTCCGGGAAATTTGTTGCAGTGCGGAAATGTCCGGATTCTATCGGCGCCCGCTGCGAAACGCACCCTCGGCAGGCGGCGTTTCGACTGGAGACGAGTCTTTGTAGACGTTACGTGTCTCGCCGCGGCAGTTGTTACCAGCAGTGGCGGACCAAGCGCCCAGGGCGGGGCGCCTGGTGTACCGCGGCTCGGGACGGCCCTTCGGCCCTCTGCCCTCTGCGCAGTGGAGACGGGCAGCGACAGAAGCCTATGCGCACAAACCGGCGCACGAAGCCCTCGCCGCTGCGGGACATCCGTTCGCTACGTCTGCGTCGGCGCGCTGGCGACGGTGCTGAGATAGGCGCGCGCGGACTCGAGCAGCCGGCGGCGGCCGAGCAGTATCTGCCAGCGGTGGCCGCCCACCTGGCGCCACAGCAGCGCAGCGCGGATGCCGGCAAGCAGCAGGGCGCGGATACGCTCCTGGTTCTCCGCGTTCTGCAGATACATCGGGTTGCCGCGGACGATGATGCGCGGTGTCAGCTTGCTGATGGTATCGGAGTAGATGCCGGCGAGTCCGGATAGGATCTCCCGATCGAGCAGCGGCAGATCGCCGCGGGCGGCGGCGGCCGACCGCATGCGGCTGCCCACCTGCGCCAGCATGTCCGGCCGGCGGCCCAAGTTGCGCTCATGCCGCAGCAGGGAGATGACGTAGCGGGTCAGCTCGATGTTCCGCTCGGGCTTGCCGGTGATCTGGGCGATGATCTGGCGTGCACCGGTGGCCACGGCGCCGGTGTCGCCGAACACCGCGGGCACGTCCTCGGCGTCGATCTGAAACAGGCTATGGACACAGGGCTCCATCTGCTCGACATCCACGCTGCCGCGGTTGGCGATGCGCTGCACGCAATGGGCCGCCTGGTGCAGGCCGGCGAGCGCAATGAGGCGATCTTGGTCGCTATGCTCCATCGGAGTGGCTGGTTCCTAGTGGCGAGTGGCTAGGCTGTAAGGTGAATGCGAATTCGGTGGAGTCAAATTTCAGATCTCGGTGGCGCGGCGTCTGGAGCATGGGATATTAGCCGCCAGAAACCAGCGTTGCGCCGCTTGCGCCTAGTCACTCGCGACTCGCAACGACACAGCCGCCGAGACATTCGTCGCCGGCATAGAACACCGCCGACTGGCCCGGCGTCACCGCCCGCTGCGGTGTCGCAAAGCGAACCCGGCAGCCGTGGCTATCGTACGCGACCAGCGTGCAGCGTTGCAGCGGTTGGCGATGGCGGAGCCGGCACAAGCAGTCGAGCGGGGCCGCCGGCGGCGGCCGGGCGCTGATCCAGTGCAGCTGCTCGCCGCGCATGGCCTGGGCATACAGCAGCGGGTGATCGCCGCCCTGGACGACGATCAACGCATTGCGCTCGGCATCCTTCGCGGCGACGAACCAGGGCGCCTCGCCGGTACCGGCCACACCGCCAATCCCTAGTCCGGAGCGCTGTCCGATGGTGTGCCAGGCCAGCCCGCGGTGCTCGCCGATCACGCGGCCGTCCGGGGTCTCGATCGGCCCAGGCTCGCCCGGCAGCCAGCGCGCAAGGAAGTCGCCGAAGCGCCGCTCGCCGATGAAACAGATCCCGGTGCTGTCCTTCTTGTCGGCATTGCCGAGGCCGAGCCGGCGGGCGATGGTGCGCACCTCGCGCTTGGTCAGCTCCGCAAGCGGGAACAGCGCGTGCCCGAGCTGATGCTGATCGAGCGGATACAGGAAATAGGTCTGATCCTTGTCGGTGTCGGCGCAGAGGCGCAAATGGCTGCCGGCCGGATCTTGGGTGATGCGGGCGTAATGGCCGGTCGCGATCGAGTCCGCGCCCAGGTCTAGCGCGTAGTCCAAAAAGGCGCGGAACTTGATCTCGCGGTTGCACAGCACGTCCGGGTTCGGCGTGCGCAGGGCCCGATACTCGGCGAGAAAGTGCTCGAACACGCGCTCCCAATATTCGGCGGCGAAGTTGACGGTGCGCAGTTGGATACCGAGCCGCGCCGCGACCGCCTGTGCGTCGGCCAGGTCCGCCGCCGCGGCACAGTAGCCCGGCTCGTCGTCCTCCTCCCAGTTCTTCATGAACAGGCCCTCGACGGCATAGCCCTGTTCCAGGAGCAGGTGCGCCGCAACCGCCGAATCCACCCCGCCGGACAGGCCGATGATCACGCGCTCTGGGGACTCGCTCGGCATGCGGCGATTTTACCTTCTACCGTCGCTGTCGTGACGCGCAGCCTGTGGACTGTCCGAGCGGGGGCGCATAGGGCAGAGCGCCGGCAATCAGCTGTCAGTGTTAGCGCCTCGCTCGGCTCGGGGAGCAGCTTAGAGACCTTGGTGAGTACCCGCCATTGCACAGACGGTGCAGTGACGATTGGCAGGGCGCGCTCAGCGAGACAACAATGACTGCTGACCGCTCACCGCTGACCGCTCAGCGTTGCCCGGTCGCACGGCACCGTGGCTTGCCGAGCATGAAAGCGTCGCAGAGCTTTGAGCCTGCCGCCGGAAGCCGTATCTTTCCGCGCACATCGACCAAGGCCGAGTTGAACAATGATCAAGGTTCTCGTACGCCTGGCCGCCGGCGTCACGGCCCTCTCGGCACTATATCTCGTCGGTGCCAATCTGGCGCTGAACCTGCCGGTTGCGCGCGAGCGCCTGAACGCCCTCGCGCCGCAGCGTTTCGCGGTGAGCTGGCAGCAGGCGTGGTCCTGGTATCCGCTGCACGTCGAACTGCGCGGGCTGGCCGCAGACGGTCAGACGCCCAACCTGCAGTGGCAGCTTGACGCTCCCCAGGCCGCCGCGTCGGTTTCGCTGCCGGCGCTGCTCCGGGGACAGGTTCGGGTGCACGATATCCGACTGCGCGATCCGGATCTGCGGGTGCGGCCGCGCCCGCCGGCAGTGTCCGAGGCCGGCCCGGTAGACGCCAGACAGGATGCGTTGCTGGCCTTCTATCCGGTCATCAGGAACCGCGACCCAAAGGCACCGGCCGAGCCCATTCCGCCGGGGCGGGCACCCTTGGTCCTGGCGCTCGACCACTGCCGCGTCGACGGGCGGCTGTCGTTGTGGATTGCCCAGATTCGCGCCGGCCTGTCCGGGCACCTCGGCTGGTCGATCGGTGTCGATACCGGCGCGGAGACCATTTCCATCGCCGGCGGCCAGATGGACCTGAAGCTCGACAGCCTGGGTATTGCCGATGAGCCCGACGTCGCCGGGGCAGGCTGGGTGCGCGGCCAGGTCGACATGCCGCCGGTGAAGTTGGGCGGGGTCGTCGGGCTCGACCTGCTGAAGGCGCTGTCCGTCGATGCCGAGATGGATCTGCCGCTGCACAACCTGGAAATCCTGAACCGCTACCACGGCGCCAAGGCGGACCTCAGGATCACCGGCAGCGGCCGTGTCCGTGGGCGCCTGCATCTGACCAAAGGCGACCTACGCCGAGATACCAGCGTGTCGGTGACTGCGGACCAGCTCGGGGTGCGGCTCGGCGCCCTGCACTTCGACGGGGACGGTACCATCGAGCTGCGCGACCGGCCCACCGATGCGGGCGACATGACCATCCGCTTCGACGCGGTCGAGGCCTTTGTGCATCGGGACGCGGATGGCGAGGCCCGGCCGCTGTTCCGCGGGCGCGATCTGAGTCTGATGATCGACCTGCCGGAGGATGTGGGCGCGGAGGCGACCGCCACCGACGCGACGCAGCTGATCCTCGACGTGCCCACCATGCAGGTGCCTGATCTGGCCGGCCTCGACCGTCTGCTGCCGGACAAGTGGGGGGTCAGGCTGCTGGGCGGCAACGGCCAGCTCAGCGGGCGTGCCAGCGTCTCGCGCAAGGCGCTGGACCTGGATCTGCACCTCAGGTCCAACGCCGCGGACGTTGCGCTGCATGACCTGCGCATCACGACCGACCTGGACCTCGGTTTGAAGGCCAGCGGTAGCGAGCAGCATGGCGCCGCGCTGGACCTCGCCGGCAGCTACCTGAAGCTCGACGACGCGCGGCTGCGCGCTGCCGCCGAGGAATTTAACAATGCCCCGGCCGAGCCCTGGCGGGCCGCACTGGAGATCGCCGACGGGCGCTTCTCGTTGCAGATGCGCCCCGCCGCGCGGAGCGCTCGGGCCAAGACTGCCGGCGAGCCGCATGCGCGGACCTGGGGGCGGGGCTCCGCGCAGACTGCCGCCGGGCCGCCGGCCCCTTCTGTCGCCGACGGTGCGATGCTCTATCTTGCCCGACGTCTCGGACGCGACGGTTTCGGTGCCTTGCTCGGCGATGCGGACGGGAGGCTCAAGGCAAGACTCGCGGTGTCGCGGCTCGGCTGGATCACACGGCTGTTGCACTCGCCGCTGGATTTGGCGCTCACCGGTGCCGGCGAGCTCAACCTGGACCTAAGGCTCGCCCGCGGCTGGCCCGCCAAGGGCACGACGTTGACGGCGCTGCCAAAGGGCCTGGCGCTGAGGCTGCTCGACCATGTCGCAACCGGCGACGGGCGCGTCGCGCTGCGGGTCGTGGGCGGCGGCGGACGCCCGGACCTGGACCTGACGGCGGGGATCACGGGGGGCCTGCTGAAGCGGCGGGACGAAGCCCAGGCTTTGGTGGACCGCGTCGATTTCGAGGTCTCGGCCCGCGCCCGCGCCGGAACTGGACAGGCGGTGGTGACCCAGGTGGACCTGCGCATCCCGCAGGCGCGGGTGCGCGACCTGCGCGGCTTAAACGCCTATCTGCCGCCCTACGCGGGCGTCGCCTTCACCGCCGGCGAGGCGAACCTGACCGCGGACCTGGCGCTGAAGCCCGACGATGCCAAGGGCACGATGCTGCTGCTCGCCAAGGGGTTGCGTGCCAGCGCGGGGGATCAGGCCATCACCGGCGACCTGCGGGTCGAGATCGCCGTCAACGGCGGCCAGCCGCGGCAGATGGAGTTCGACATCAACGGCTCTGCGCTGGTTTTGGAACGGGTACAGGTCGCCGGCGCCACGGCCGGTCAACGGCAGGACTGGCACGCCCGGCTGGAACTGGAGCAAGCCGGCGTGCGCTGGCAGAAACCCATTACGCTCGACGCGACCGCCGGCGTCACCCTGAAAGACGCCCGGCCGCTGGTCGCGGTCGTCGACAACCTGCGCGGCCAGCATCGTTGGATCCACAAGCTGCTCGATGTCGATGACATCGGCGGGCATATGCGGCTGTCCGTCGACGGCTCCCGGATGCTGATATCCGACGCGATGCTCGGCAGCCAGGCGATCAATCTCGGCGTCAAGGGACTCGCGAGCGCCGCCGGCCGCGAGGGCCTGATCTACGCCCGCCGGCAGCAGCTAACGGGGCTGGTGAAGGTACGAGGCAATGAGCGGCACTTCGACATTTTCGACGCCCGAGCGAAGTTTGATGCCTATGTGCCCGGGGAGTCCGGGCTGATCCTGGCTGCCGGCGGACCTGCGAGCGATCCTATGCGCAGCAACTCGACAGCCGGTCTCTTATCGGTACCGATCGCTGGCGCAAGACCGCGAGTCCGGCCGGCGATTCCGGCTGGGCCGCAAGAGCCTGGCGTCCGGGCCGAGGCTGTCGATGCCATGCAGCCGCAGGCCGTTCGCGACAGGTCCCGACCTGTTTCCAAGGGAAAGCTGCCTGTACCCAGTGCCGCGCCGGACCAGGCGCTGATCGAATCGATCCCGGCATTTCCGGACTCCGGCGATTTCGATCCGGCCGATGCGTCCGATGCCGGCGGCTTCGTCCGTTTGCCGCCGCCGGCGAGCCGCGCCCGATCTCGAGGGGCGGCTGAGGCGGCGAAGCGACGCGACAACGCGCGGTCCTCGGCTGCGCCTCCATTCCTCGAAGGTGGCCCGTGACCGACAAGGCAGCGGCTGACCGATCAGCCGGTCGGCGGGCTCAAGGATCGGGATGGGTTACAGGCCCAGTCCGCCTCAATGGGATTCTCGACATCAACGTGTAGAGGCGACCAGGATGCCAACAGAGGAGGCCCACTTGCGACAGGCGCCGCTGTTGGCGGCGCTGACCGACGCGCAGTTGGAGCGGGTCGAGCAGCGCGCGACGAGCCTGCGGCTCGACGAGGGGCAATGGCTGTTCAGCCAGGATGATCCGGCGACGCGGTTCTACTTCGTGCGGCGCGGCAAGGTGCGCCTGTTTCGGTTGTCCGCGGACGGCGACGAGAAGATCATCGAACTGGTCGGCCCCGGCCAGACCTTCGCCGAGGCGCTGATGTTCATGGGTACCGGGCGCTATCCGGTGTGTGCGGCGGCCCTCGATTCGACGGAGTTGGTGGCCATCGACGTTGAGGACTTCGCCGCGATGCTGCGTGAATCGCCGGAGACCTGTTTCGCGCTGCTCGGCGCGCTCAGCCAGCGGCTGCATCGGCTGATCGCCGAGATCGACAATCTGACGCTGCACAGTGCTACCGGCCGCGTGGCCCGCTGGCTGTTGGCCCAGCTGCCCGACGGAGGCGGCGAGTTGGCACTGTCGGTGCGCAAAGCCGTCATCGCGTCGCGGCTGTCCATCAAGCCCGAGACCTGGTCGCGGATTACCCGTCGACTCGCCGAGCGCCGCATCATCGCCGTCGATGGGCAGCGTATCTCCGTGCTGGACCGCGGTGCGTTGCAACGGCTGGCGGAGGAAGACGACGCGGGTTGACGGGGGACGGGACAGCGGCCTCGAGCTGCCAACCCGCGCCCTGGGCCTTGGGCGTTTCGCCGACGCTCTTCCGTCGCCGGACCTATAACCCTTCGGGGCGGTACCCCGCAAGGGTATAGAATCCGCGCAGTCGTCCGTGAGCCGCAGGAGTCGTCACCATGTTCGAGCGTCTCGTCCTGCCGCCTGTCCTGCTGTCGTTGCTGGGCCTGCTGGCGGTCTGGTCGGCCGAGTTGGCGGCGGCGGAGCCGGCCGAGGCGCGGCGGCTGGTGGTGATTGATGGCGCGGACTACTTCGGGCGCGACTATGACACCCTGCAGGACGTGTCCCAGGCCGACTGTGAGCAGGCCTGTCTAGCCGACCAGCGCTGCCGGGCCTTCACCTTCAACCGCAACGGCGGTTGGTGCTTCCTGAAGAGCGGCTACAGCGAGCTGCGTGCGTTCGACGGGGCGGTGTCCGGGCGCGTTGTCACCGGTGCGCCGAATGCGGCCGATGAGCTGGCGATGCGCCGCTCGGAGCTCGCGTTCTTGCCGAGCGCCTATCGCGACGAGGCGGCCGATCTGCGCGCGCGCGTCTCGAGGGCCGGCGACGGTGCCGACGGCCGCTTCGATCAGATCACGGCCGAGGCGCGTGCCGCCGCCGACGCCGGCAATCCGCGCCGAGCCGCCGAGCGATACCAAGTGGCGCTTCGTCTGGCGCCGGACAATCACGCGCTCTGGCTGCGGCTGGCCGATGCGGCGCTGGCGGTCGACACCACCGACTGGAAGCTGCGCCGCCGTATGCAGGCGGATGCCACGGCCGCGGCGATCAACGGCTATCTCACCGCCAGCAGCCTGCGCGAGCGGGCGGCGGCACTGGCGACCGCCGGCCGTGCGCTGGAACAGCGTTCGGCCTGGCGTCCGGCGATCCGCGCTGAGCGCGCCTCGCTGGCGCTGATCGAAGATGCCGATCTGCGCACACATTTCGACGCGCTGGTGGCCGAGCACGGCTTCCGTGTCACGGACCACAGCATCTCATCGGATGCACGCGATCCCCGCGTCTGCGTGCAATTCTCCGATCCGTTGGCGCGCGACGGCGTCAATCTGACCGACTATGTGCAGCTCGATGCAAAGGACCTGGCGGTGGAAGCGGAAGCGCAGCAGATCTGCATCGACGGTGTGCGCCATGGCCAGCGCTATCGCATCGGCATCCGCGCCGGTCTGCCCGCCAACGACGGCGAGCGCCTGGCCAAGGCCGTGGACCTGGATGTCTACATCCGCGACCGCTCGCCGGCGGTGCGTTTTCCCGGCCGGGCCTATGTGCTGCCGAGTGGCGGCGACGCGGCCCTGCCGATCGTCACGGTCAATACGAGTCTGGTGGACGCCGCGCTCTACCGCATTGGCGATCGCGCCCTGGGCGGCTTCGTCGCCGACGAGACCTTGCTGACCCAGCTCTCCCAATACGATGCCGACGCCATCGCCGACCGCCGCGGGGAGCGGCTCTGGCAGGGCGAGATCGAGGTCCGCTCGGAGCTTAACCGGGAGGTCACGACCGCGGTGCCGGTCGGTGCCTTGCTCGGTGAGGGCGCTGCCGCCGACCCAGCGGCGGGCGGTGCCGACGGCAGCCGGCCGGAGCGCATCCAGCCCGGGGTCTATGTGCTGACCGCACGGCCGAAGGATGGCCGGCCCGACGACTCCGGCCTGGCGACCCAGTGGTTCGTGGTCTCGGACCTGGGTCTGACGGCGCTCGCCGGCAACGACGGCCTCCATGCCCTGGTGCGCTCGTTGACCAGCGCCGCACCGATCGCCGGCGTGCGGCTGCGGCTGGTGGCGCTGAATCAGCAGGTGCTCGGCGAGGCGCGCTCGGACGCGGAAGGCTATGCCCGCTTCGAGCCGGGGCTGCTGCGCGGCAACGGCGGCGATGCCCCGGCTCTGCTGGTCGCCGAGGGTGCTGACGGCGACTACGGCTTTCTCGATCTGAAGGCGACCTCATTCGACCTCAGCGACCGCGGCGTCGGCGGACGCCCGGCGCCGAAGCCGTTGGATGTCTACCTGGTCAGCGAGCGCGGCATCTATCGCCCCGGCGAGTCGGTTGCGCTGACCGCGCTGGTCCGCGATGCGAAGGCCGTCGCCATCGCCGGCGTGCCGCTGACCTTCGTCGTCAAGCGTCCGGACGGGGTCGAATATCGGCGCGAGCAGGTCGCGGACTCGGGTCTCGGCGGTCACGCGCTCGCGCTGCCGCTGCTCGCCGATGCGATGCGCGGCACCTGGCAGGTGCAGGTGTTCGCGGACCCCAAGGGCGAGGTGCTGGCGCAGCGGCCGTTCCTGGTGGAGGACTTCGAGCCGGAGCGGCTGGATTTCGACCTGCAGAGCGCCGCGGCCGCCATTGATCCGGCGGACCCGCCGGCCGTCACCGTCGATGCCCGCTTCCTGTATGGCGCGCCGGCGGCGGGTCTGACCGTCGAGGGCACGCTGCGGGTAGATCCGGCGGATGGACTCGCGGCCTGGCCCGGCTGGCGGTTCGGTCTCGCCGATGAGCAGTTGGAGCCGGTCGCGGAGCCGATCCCGCAGGCCCAGACCGATGCCGCCGGCCATGCGCGGCTGGCGCCGGTGCTGCCGGACATCGCGCCGCCGAGCCGCCCACTGCAGGCGCACATCGAGGTGCGGGTGCTGGACGACAGTGGCCGGCCGGTCGAGCGCGACCTGACGCTCCCGATCACCGACACGCGTCCGCGCGTCGGCATCCGCCCGCTGTTCGACGGCAGTGTCGAGGAGGGGGGGAATGCCGCGTTTCAGGTCATGGCGCTGGGGCCGGACGGCCGACCCACGGGCCGACGGGGCCTGCGCTGGACCCTGTCGAAGGTCCAGACCTCCTACCAGTGGTATCAGACCGACGGCGACTGGACGTTTCAGCCCATCGTCAGCCGCGTGCGGGTCGCCAGCGGTGCATTCGATGCTGCCGCTGATCCGAGCGCGTCGGTGCGCATCGAGGCGCCGGTGGACTGGGGCGGCTATGAGCTGCGGGTCTCAGCGGCGGATTCCGATTCGACGGCAGGCCTGGTGCCGGCCAGCGTCACGTTCGAGGCCGGCTGGTATGTCGCGCCAAAGGCCTTCGATACCCCGGACGCCCTGAAAGTGTCCCTGGACAAGGCCGAGTACCGGGTCGGCGAGACGGCCCGCGTGCGCTTGGAGCCGCGCTTCGCCGGGCTGGCGCTGGTCATGGTGGTCGACGACGGCCTGGTGGCGATGCGCCCGGTGCAGGTGCCGGAGGAGGGCGCCACGGTCGAGTTGCCGGTCACCGCGGACTGGGGCCCCGGGGCCTATGTCACCGCGGTCCTGTATCGCGGCATGGATCTGCAAGCCAGGCGCATGCCCAAACGCGCCATTGGTCTGCACTGGGCCGGCGTCGATCCGGAGCAGCGGCGTCTGGACCTCGACCTGGATGTGGCGGACCGGGCGTCACCGCGCGGGCCGCTGGGTATCAAGCTCGGCGTCGGCAATCTGCCGCCGGGTGATGAGGCCTATGTGACGGTCGCCGCGGTGGATCAGGGCATCCTCAATCTGACCCGATTCGAGCCGTGGGCGCCGGACGCCTGGTATTTCGGTCAGCGCCGACTCGGGATCGCGATCCGCGACCTCTACGGCCGCCTGATCGATCGCATGCAGGGCGAGCCGGGCCGCGTTCGCAGCGGCGGCGATACCGGGGCGCAGATGCAGTTCGACGGGCCGCCGCCGAGCGAGGCCCTGGTGGCCTTCCACTCCGGCATCCTGCGCGTGGACGCCGGCGGCCGAGCCCAGGTCAGCTTCGACCTACCCGACTACAACGGCAGCGTCCGAGTCATGGCCATGGCCTGGTCCAAGGGCGGTGTCGGTCATGCCGGTCGCAATGTGCTGGTGCGGGACCCGGTCGTGATCTCGGCTGCGATGCCGCGCTTTCTGGCCCCCGGGGATCGGTCGCGGCTCCTGGTCGATCTGGCCCATGTGGAAGGGCCGGCGGGGCCGATGCAGCTGGTGATCGAGAGCACTGGCGGTGGACTCAAGCTCGACAACGCGGGCGCTCCGCTGGCGGTGGACCTGACCGAGAACGGCCGTGCGCAAGTCAGCCTGCCGGTGGAGGCGGTCGCGATCGGCGACAGCACGCTGACCATCCGGCTCACGACGCCGGACGGCCGCGAGCTGACCAAGGACCTGGTCCTCGGTGTGCGCAGCCTGGAGCCGCCGGTGTATCAGATCAGCGCGACGGTGCTGCGGACCGGCGGCGCGCCGCTGGTATTGGACGCGGCGCGGCTCGGCGGGGTCCGCGACGTTGGCCCGACGGGCGGCTTCGTGCCGGGCACCGGGTCCTGGCTGGTGTCGGTGGACGGCGTCGGCGGTATCGACGTGCCCGGCGTGGTGCGGGCATTGGACCTCTATCCCTACGGCTGCGCGGAGCAACTGACCAGCCGGGCGCTGCCGATGCTGTACCTGGAGCCGAAGGCGCTTGCGGCCGGGCTGGGCCAGGCCGGTGCCGATCCGGCCGAGATTGACAAGCGCATCGACGACGCCATCGCGCGGGTGCTCGCCAATCAGTCCTCCCGCGGCGGCTTCGGCCTGTGGGGCCCCGGGGAGGGTGGCCTCTGGCTGGATGCCTATGTGACCGATTTCCTCACCCGCGCGCGTGAGCAGGGCCATGCCGTGCAGGCCAGCGCCTTTGACCTGGCGCTGGACAATCTGCGCAATCAGCTCGGCTACGCGCCGGACTTCCAGCACGGCGGCGAGGGGGTCGCCTACGCGCTGTATGACCTGGCCCGGAACGGCCGGGTCGCGATCGGTGATCTGCGCTACTACCAGGAGACCAAGCTCGACGCCTTCGCGACACCGATGGCCCGCGCCCAGCTCGGCGCCGCGCTGGCACTCTACGGCGAGCGCGAACGGGCCGCGTCCGCGCTGCGTTCGGCGCAGGACCTGTGGCTGGCGCAGAAGGACCAAAATGACTGGCGCGCGGACTACGGCTCGAGCATCCGCGACGGCGCGGCGCTGCTGACGCTGGCCGCCGAGTCCGACCCGTCCGCCGTCGATCTGGGCGGCCTGGCGGGTCGGCTGGAACAGGAATGGACAGCGGCAGACTTCACCAGCACGCAGGACCAGGCCTGGATGCTCCTCGCCGCCCATGCCTTGATGGAGGGTGCCGCACGGCCGCGGCTTACGGTGGACGGGAGCCTGCATAAAGGACCCTTCTACCGCCGCCTCGACGAGGTCGACCTGGCCGGGGCCGGCCTGCATCTCGCCAATGCCGGCGAGCGTCCGATCACGGCCCTGGTCACCGTCACCGGCGTGCCGCTGCAACCGCCATCCGCTGGCGGCAAAGGCTACAGCATCGAGCGGGCCTACTATGACCTCGACGGCCGTCGGGTGGATCCGGCACAAGTGGCCCAGGGCACAAGGTTGGTGGTGCTGCTGAGCGTTCGCGCCGACGCACCCGCCGCGGCGCGGCTGGTCATCAACGACCCGCTGCCCGCCGGCTTCGAGATCGACAATCCGAATCTGGTGTCTTCGGGCGCCGTGGACGGACTTCCCTGGCTCAACGTCGTCGATCAGCCCGGCCACGTCGCCTTCCGTGCCGAGCGCTTCGTCGCCGCGGTCGAGCGCGGCAAGCAGGACCCGAGCCTGTTCCAGCTGGCCTACGTGGTGCGCGCCGTCTCCCCGGGCAGCTTCGCCCATCCGGCCGCGACTGTCGAAGACATGTACCGGCCGGCACGGCGCGCGCGCACCGAATCCGCTCGGGTCCAGGTGACGGCGCAAGACCCGCCGGCGGTGCCATAGCGCGCTCGATAGCGAGTTCCCGTGAGTCTCCGGCCGGGTTCATCGTCGCTCTGTACAGGTGCGCAAAACGCTTCGGGTGGCCTCGGGCGGGTTTTCTCCCTAAGGAACGGTTTACTAATAACCTGAACAACTCTATCCATGCGTTGGCGGAGCGCGATCAGGGTCGGGGTCGCTATCGGAATCGGAATCGGAATCGAGAGAGAAAACGCCCTATGGCATTCGGCCACGAGAAGCTCGACGTCTACCTACCGGGTCAGTCAGTTCGATACCGATACCGATACCGATACCGATTAGCCAGCTAACAACACCCAAGCCGATAAGCTGTTTAACTTATTCTTGCAACGTTACTAATCTTCGGTCTGGCGGGCAGTGCGGCCGCAGGGCCGCGTATCGGCAGCGATATCGCAGCACTGCAGCTGACCCAACGAAATCCAACATGATGCAACGGAGGAGTGTAATGACAGATAGTCGAACCCGTTGGGCCTGGCTGGCCGGGCTGCTCTTGAGCGGCGTTTTGGGGGCGGCGACGCCGACCATCGGGAGCGCTGGGGAGGTGCTGCGGCTGTTCGGCGCCGGAGCGAGCTTTCCGGCGCCGCTCTATCTGCGCTGGTTCCGCGACTACTATCTGGCGCATACCAATGTCCGGATCGATTATCAGAGCATCGGCAGCGGCGGCGGCATCAAGGACATGATTAACGGCCGCATCGACTTCGCCGGCTCGGACCTGCCCTTGACCATCGCGCAGAAGGCGCGGGTTCCGGGGGGCGCGACCCAGGTGCCCATGACCGCCGGCGCCATCGTGCTGATCTACAATCTGGACGGCGTCGACGATCTGAAGCTGTCCCGCGAAGCCGTGGTCGGCATCCTGACCGGTCGTATCGAGGCCTGGAACGATCCGGCCATCGCCGCCACCAATCCGGGCGCGGCCCTGCCGGACTCGCCGATCTCGGTCGTCGCCCGCAGCGACGTCAGCGGTACGACCTTCCACGTGACACGGCATTTCAGCGCCGCCAGTGCGGACTTCGCGCAGAGCATTGGCGCGACCATGACGCCGAACTGGCCGAAGGTCCTGAAGGAGCGGGGGGCCCTGATCCGAGGCCGCGGCAACGACGGCGTGGCCGCCTTCGTGCAGGCGATCCCGGGCTCGATCGGCTATGTGCAATACGCCTTCGGCCATCTGACCGGGATGAAGATGGCGGCTCTGCAGAACCGCGCCGGCAACATCGTCGCGCCAAACCAGGCCAGCTTCCATGCCGCATTGGCGGGGATCGGCTCCGACCCGAACCCCAACAGCATCAATGATCCGCCCGGTGACGATTCCTATCCGATCATTGCGTTGTCCTGGCTGGTGCTGCGCCAGGAATACGACGATCCCGCCAAGCGCCAGGCGCTGATCGACGTCATCCGCTATGCCCTGGGTCCGGGGCAGGACATGTGCGAGCAGCTCGGCTACATCCGCTTTGCACCCACCGCCGTGAACTATGTGTTCGATCTGCTGAAGCAGCCCGAGCAGTCCGAGTAGCTCCGACGTGCCGGGTCGCCCGTGCCGGGTGGGTGGCGACGCCCCTCCTGCACGCAACTGCTCGAAGGCGTTACGGCGAAGCAAACGCTTCATCTTGCGGGGTGGCACCGCGCCATGAACGTTAGAACCTCTGCCAGCGGATGGCGAGCGAATGGCCCGAGCAGAGAAAGACGATGGCAACCGGTGCGACAACCCGCCCCCAAGCGCGTTTTTGCCCCAACTGTGATGGCGCTATAGTCGGTGCGCAGATGACGCGCGGCAGCGCCGCGTGCGGACACCAGGATCCCAGACCGAAGTCGACGCCATGCCCGAAAGCGACAAGTTTCCCTGCCCCTGTTGCGGCCATTTGGTGCATGACTATGTGCCGGGGCATCATCAGGTCTGCCCGATCTGCGGTTGGGAGGATGACCTGTCGCAGCTGCGCTTCCCGCAGATGCCCGGCAGCAGCAATACCGTGAGCCTGGCCGAGGCGCAGCAGAATTATCAAGCCTACGGCGCCTCGGAACGGCGCACCCGCGGCAGCACCCGCGCGCCGGTGGACGGCGAGCCGGTCGAGTCCAGCTGGCGGCCGCTCGATCCGGCCCAGGACAATATCGAGCAGCCGACCCGCGGCGCCAGCTATGCCGAATCCTACCCGTGGCCGGACACCACCGTGCTCTACTACTGGCGCAGCACGTATTGGCGCCGGCTTGCGAGCTGACGGCCAAGGCCGCGCGGCCAGGTCAGGTGAAGATCGTCCTCGCCCCGAATGCCCTGAAGGGCAGCTGTACGGCAACCGCCGCCGCGACGGCCATGGCCGCCGGTGTCGCCCGGGCGCTGCCGGATGCTGAGCTGGTACAGGTGCCGGTTGCGGACGGCGGCGACGGTCTCGTCGATGTGCTGATCCGAGCCCTCGACGCCGAGCGGCGCGTGTTCCGCGTCAGCGGGCCGCGCTTCGAGCCTGTCCAGGCCGCGCTGGCCTGGCTGCCGGAGCAGCGCACGGCCGTGATCGAGATGGCCCTGGCCAGCGGCCTGGCGCTGCTGGACGCGTCCGAGCGCGATCCGACCGCGACCACCACGCTGGGCACCGGCGAGCTGATGGGTCATGCGCTCGACCTCGGCGCCGAGCGGCTCGTCGTCGGCATCGGCGGCAGCGCCAGCAACGACGGCGGTATCGGCATGGCCGCCGCGCTCGGCTGGCGCTTTCTCGACCGGGTCGGCGTGCCGGTGGTCCCAACCGGCGCCCCTCTGAGCCTCATTCAGTCGATCGAATCCGCCGGCGTCGATACCCGGTTGGCCGCGGCCCGCGTCGAGGCGATCTGCGATGTCGACAACCCGCTAACGGGCCCACGGGGTGCCGCCCAGGTCTACGCCCCGCAGAAGGGAGCCACGCCGGGGCAAGTGGCCTCACTCGACGCCGGGCTCGAACATCTGGGACACCTGATCGAGCGCGACCTCGGCATTGCGGTGCACGACATCCCAGGAACCGGGGCGGCGGGCGGCCTTGGGGCTGGCCTTGTGGCCTTCTGCGGCGCTGCGCTGAAGCCCGGCGCCGAGCTGGTGCTGGAGCTGGTCGGGCTCGACCGCCAACTCGCCGGGGCCGATCTGGTGCTGACCGCCGAGGGCCGTATCGACGAGCAGACTGTAGCCGGCAAGGCGCCGGCTGCCGTTGCGGCGCACGCCGCTCGACTCGGCGTCCCCTGCATCGCAATCGCCGGCAGTCTCGGCGGCGACACCGCCGCGCTGCATCAGGCCGGCGTCCAAGCGGTGTTCAGTCTCTGTCCAGGCCCCATCACGCTGGCGCAGGCCCAGGCCCGTGCCGAAGCACTGCTGGAGCGGAGTGCGGAGCAGGTGATCCGCGCGTTTCTGGCCGGCCGCTGCAATGACAATTGGCAAAATCAATAGCTAAGATTTAGAGAATTGTCTTCTCAAATAGTCCCACGATCGCTACCTTCTCCGTAAGACCGAGCGACCCGGTCAAGCAATAGCCGTTGCCACGCAGGCAGTGCCCACCGCGCGAAGCGGCGGGTCCAGCGGCAGACCGACACCACTGCGGAGAATGCGATGAAACCGACCCCGACCCGTGACCAGCAGATCAAGGCCCTCGAGCGCGACTGGGCGCAGAACCCCCGTTGGACCGATGTCACTCGCGGCTACAGCGCCGCAGACGTCGTTCGGTTGCGCGGCAGTGTGCAGCCAGAGCATAGCTATGCCCAGTTGGGTGCCGACAAGCTCTGGGGTCTGGTTCATGGCGAGGCACGTAAGGGCTATGTCAACTGCATGGGTGCGATCACCGGCGGGCAGGCCCTGCAACAGGCCAAGGCAGGGGTCGAGGCGATCTATCTGTCCGGCTGGCAGGTGGCGGCCGATGGCAACACCTCGGAGACCATGTACCCGGACCAGTCGCTGTATGCCTACGACTCGGTGCCGACCATGGTGCGGCGCATCAACAACAGCTTCAAGCGCGCCGACGAGATCCAGTGGTCCAAGGGCGTCGGGCCCGGGGACGACGGCTATATCGACTACTTCCTGCCCATCGTCGCGGACGCCGAGGCCGGCTTCGGCGGCGTGCTCAACGCCTTCGAGCTGATGAAGAACATGATCGCGGCCGGCGCTGCCGGCGTGCATTTCGAGGACCAGCTCGCGGCCGTGAAGAAGTGCGGCCACATGGGCGGCAAGGTGCTGGTGCCGACCTCCGAGGCGGTGCAAAAGCTGATCGCCGCGCGCCTGGCCGCGGACGTCATGGACGTGCCGACGCTGCTGCTGGCGCGCACCGATGCCGAGGCGGCAAACCTGCTGACCTCTGATGTGGACGACAACGATCGGCCGTTTCTGACCGGCGAGCGTACCGCCGAGGGCTTCTACCGGGTCAAGAACGGCCTGGAGCAGGCCATCAGCCGCGGCCTGGCCTACGCCCCCTTTGCGGACCTGGTCTGGTGCGAGACCGGCACGCCGGACCTGGGCTTCGCGCGGGAATTTGCTCAGGCCGTACTGGCGCAGAACCCGAACAAGCTGCTGGCCTACAACTGCTCGCCGTCCTTCAACTGGAAGAAGAACCTGGATGACGCGACCATCGCCCGCTTCCAGGACGAGCTCTCGGACATGGGCTACAAGTACCAGTTCATCACGCTGGCGGGCATCCACAGCATGTGGTTCAACATGTTCGACCTCGCCTACGACTACGCCCGCGGCCAGGGCATGAGGCACTACGTCGAGAAGGTCCAGCAGCCGGAGTTCGAGGCGCGCGACCGCGGCTACACCTTCGTCTCACACCAGCAGGAGGTCGGCGCCGGCTACTTCGACGATGTCACGACGACCATCCAGGGCGGCCTGTCGTCGGTGACCGCGCTGGCAGGCTCGACCGAAGAGGAGCAGTTCTACGACCGGGTCGTGAACGGCTGATCTCGCCATCGGCGCCGGGTCGAACCGCCTGGCGCGCACGGCGGCAAGAGAAAGACCAGAATCTGATTTGCTTGGCGGCCTTGGCGCCTTTGGCGGCTCGACCTGCTACCTCCAGACGAGAAGAACCGCGGCATGGACTTCAGCACCGCCGATCTGTTCGACCGCTACGAGGCGTCGTTGCGGGTCTGCGAGCCGCGGTTTCGCGATTTCGGCGGCCGGAAGCAATTCTGCGGACCGGTTGTCACCGTTAAGTGCTTCGAGGACAACTCGCGTATCAAGGAGGCGCTGGGGCAGCCGGGCGAGGGTAGGGTGCTGGTCGCGGACGCCGGCGGCTCGCTGCGATGCGCGATGCTCGGTGATCTGATCGCCGAGGCCGCGGTTACCAACAACTGGTCCGGCGTGATCCTGACCGGCTGCGTGCGCGACACGGCCCGGCTTGCCGAGTTGGACCTCGGCATCAAGGCGCTGGCCGCGATCCCGCGCAAGAGCACACGTCGCGGCGAGGGCCAGCGCGATGTCCCGGTGCAGATCGCCGGTGTGTGCATTCAGCCCGGCGACTGGGTCTACTGTGACGGCGACGGGATCGTCGTCGCCGCCGGGCCACTGCCCGATCTGCCGCTTGCTAGCTGAGCGTTGCGCGGCGGCCAATGTCGAGAAACCTGGAGATTGGCTACCACGCTGTGGCACAGACCGCAGGCACCCCGACTAGCTTGCGGCCTGCACCCGGCCCTCGGGCCTCGGCCCTCGGCCCTGCGCACATGCCGCATCGCAAGCATTCTCCGAGGCACGGCCGCTCGGTGGCGATTGCCCTCGCCAAAAACCCCGGCCAGCGCGCCTAAATGGCCTGGGTCGAGGCCAAGCTCCTCGCCGAGGCGATCCTCGACGGCTTCGATCGCCACTATCGATTGTTCCGCGAAATTGCCGCCGGCGCGCGTGTCCGGTTCGAGCAGGCGGACTGGGTCCGTGCGCAGCGGGCGGCGCGCGAGCGGATCGACTTCTACGACCGGCGCGTGACCGAGACGGTCGCGGTGCTGCGCCGCGAGTTCCATCTGCGCAGCGCCGAGGACCATCTCTGGCGGCGGGTCAAGGTCGAGTATTCGCGGCTGCTGCCGGCGCATCATCAACCGGAGCTGGCGGAGACCTTCTACAACTCGGTGTTCTGCCGGCTGTTCGACCGGCGCTATTACAATAACGCCTACATCTTCGTCTGGCCGTTGCTCTCCACCGAGCACCTGGAGGCCGAGGTGCCGATCTTTCGGCCCTACTACCCGGCACGGGACGGCTTTGCGCGGGTCATCTGTGCGATCCTGGAAGACCTGCGCCTGCGCGTCCCGTTCCGCGACCGCCGGCGCGACATCACCAATTTGATGCGCGCGATCCGCGGGCGCTTCCCGGCCGATCGCGCCCGGCATCAGAATTTCCAGCTGGCCGTGCTCTCCGAGCCCTTTTTCCGCAACAAGGGCGCCTACGTGATCGGCAAGGCCATCAACGGTGCGGATCAGATCCCTTTCGTGATCCCGGCCCTGCACCACGAGCAGGGCGGTCTGTACGTCGACACCCTGCTCAGCGGCGAGGACGAGATCTCCAACGTCTTCAGCTTCTCGCGTGCCTACTTCATGCTGGATACCGAGGTGCCGGCCGCGGTCGTGGACTTTCTGCGGCCGCTGATGCCGCGCAAGTCGAAGGCCGAGCTCTATACCGCGATCGGGCTGCAGAAGTTCGGCAAGGCGGAGTTTTACCGCGACTTCCTGAAGCATCTGCGCTACTCCAATGATCAGCTGGCGGTCGCGCCGGGCATCCGCGGCATGGTCATGTGCGTGTTTACGCTGCCGTCGTTCCCGTTCGTGTTCAAGGTCATCAAGGACCGCTTCCCGCCGCCGAAGGAGATGACCCGCGACCAGGTCATGGCCAAGTACCGGATGGTCAAGCTGCATGACCGTGTCGGGCGCATGGCCGACTCCTGGGAGTACTCCCATGTGGCCTTCCCGCGCGCGCGCTTTGCCGACGGACTGCTGGCGCTGCTGCGCGAGGAGTGCGCCGGCAGCCTGTCGATGGACGGCGATCAGGTCATCATCAAGCACCTGTACATCGAGCGCAGGATGTCGCCGCTGAATCTCTATCTGGCCAGCGCGAACGACGAGGAGATCACGCATGCCGCCGGCGAATACGGCGACGCCATCCGCCAGCTCGCCGCGGCCAACATCTTTCCCGGGGATTTCCTGTTCAAGAACTTCGGCGTGACGCGCCAGGGCCGGGTCGTCTTCTACGACTACGACGAGATCTGCGACCTGACCGACTGCCGGTTTCGCGACATCCCGCCGCCGCCGTTCCCGGAGATGGAGTTCGCGGACGAGCCCTGGTACACCGCCGGCCCGAATGACGTCTTTCCGGAGGAGTTCGAGACCTTCCTGATGACCGACCCGCGCTTCGCCAAGGCCTTTCGTGCACTGCACCGGGACATCTTCGACCCCAGCTGGTGGCGGGCGCGGCAGGCGGCGATCCGCGAGGGCCGGGTCGAGGATGTCTTCCCCTATCCGGAAGAACGGCGCTTCGGCGGCCATCAGGCCGGCCGCGGCAGCCCACGATAACCGGAATCGG
>Ga0316580_10000018_pt1 | contig 25776 bp, 21 predicted proteins | sample S0NA_2_FD_204519 | JGI IMG/M metagenome (GOLD analysis project Ga0316580, IMG submission 204519) | Rhizosphere microbial communities from salt marsh grasses in Alabama, United States - S0-2_160517rDrB | ecosystem: Host-associated > Plants > Roots > Rhizosphere | place: USA: Alabama | collected... | reverse complement strand
GTCCTCGCCGCCTCCCTCTACGGCCTGGTCCTGACCAGCGAGGGCACCCGCATCTCGGACGCGTATCTGGCCTTCGGCTGCGCGGTGACCCTCTGGGGCTGCCTGGAGATGACCTACTTCATGGGCCTGCTGACGGGGCCCCGCAAGACGCCCTGCCCCGCCGACTGCAGCGGCCCGCGGCGCTTCCTGCTCGCCATCGGCACCAGCCTCTATCACGAGCTCGCGGTGGTGGTCGCCGCCGCCGTGCTCGCCCTGCTCACCTGGAATGCCCCCAACCAGGTGGGACTCTGGACCTTCACGGTCCTCTGGCTCATGCGCTGGAGCGCCAAGCTCAACGTCTTCCTGGGGGTGCCCAATCTCAACGAAAACTGGCTGCCCCAGCACCTGAGCTTTCTGCACAGCTACATGGGGCGACGGCCCATGAATCATCTGTTCCCCTTCTCGGTGACGGGCGGTACCCTGGTTGCCACGCTCCTGTGGGTCGAGGCCTTGGCGGTGCAGTCCGATCCCTTCCAATCCGTGGGTCTGACCCTGGTCGCCGCCCTGCTGGCCTTGGCGGTCCTGGAGCACTGGTTTCTGGTATTGCCGGTCCCCGACGAGGCCCTCTGGAGCTGGGCCTTCAGGTACCGGGCGGACGATGAAGGGGCTCCCCCGAAACCGGGCGCCCGCCCCGGTCAGCGCTGGCAGGTGGAGCGCTGCCCAACGCGGGGACCCTAGGGGAGATGGTGATCAAACGCCATCCTGGCATTGGATCGGCTCGCGCTTCGAGCGCCGCGGCCCTCGAAGCATCGAATTCTCAGGCGCCCGGTGCGCCTGATAGCGTCGGGCCATCGACGGGCCCGGACCGGACGCGCGATGAATACACGCGCCCCGGGGCCCCCGACGCGTCCATAACGAGGCCTTGAACTCTTTTTGGGAGGTGGCGGATGCGCGTGCTCATGATTCAACCCAACTACCACGCGGGCGGCGCGGAGATCGCGGGTAACTGGCCCCCTGGGTGGGTCGCCTACATCGGCGGCGCGCTCAAGCGAGCCGGAATCGACAATATCCGCTTCGTGGATGCGATGTGCGAGGATATCCCGGACGACAGGCTCCGGGAGATCATCCGACAGAACGCCCCCGACGTGGTGATGGCCACCGCCATCACACCGATGATCTACAAGGCCCAGAACACCTTGCAGATCGCCAAGGAGGCCGCCCCGGACTGCAAGACCGTGCTCGGGGGGGTCCACCCCACCTTCATGTATACGCAGGTCCTGTCCGAGGCCCCTTGGATCGACTACATCGTGCGCGGCGAGGGCGAGAAGATCGTCGTCAACCTGTTGCGGGCCATCGACAACGGCACGGACCTCGAGGAGCGCAGCCGCATCCTGGGCGTCGCCTATCTGGATGAGGAGGGCCAGGTGGTCGCAACCCCGGCACATCCGGTGATCCAGGATCTCGACAGTCTGACCCCGGACTGGTCCCTACTCAATTGGGACAACTACATCTACGTTCCCCTGAACTGCCGGGTGGCCGTGCCCAACTTCGCCCGCGGCTGCCCCTTCACCTGCCGTTTCTGCTCCCAGTGGAAGTTCTGGCGGACCTACCGCCATCGGGATCCGAAGCGATTCGTCGACGAGGTCGAGACCCTGGTCAACGACTATCAGGTCGGCTTCATGATCCTCGCCGACGAGGAGCCCACCATCTTCAAGCGCCAGTTCGTGGCCCTGTGCGAGGAGCTGATCGCCCGCAAGGTCAAGATCCACTGGGGGATCAACACGCGAGTGACCGACATCCTGCGGGACCGGGACCTGCTGCCCCTCTACCGAAAGGCCGGGCTGGTCCACGTGTCCCTGGGGACCGAGGCGGCGGCCCAGCTCAACCTGGACGTCTTCCGCAAGCAGACCACGGTGGAGCAGAATAAGCTGGCGGTGAAGCTCCTACGCGAGGCGGGCATCGTGGCCGAGGTCCAGTTCATCATGGGGCTGGAGAATGAGACCGCGGAGACCATCGAGGAGACCTATCGCATGGCCCTCGACTGGAAGCCCGACATGGTCAACTGGAACATGTATACACCCTGGCCCTTCGCGGAGCTGTTCGAAGAGCTGGGCGACAAGGTCGAGGTCCGGGACTACTCCAAGTACAACTTCGTGACGCCAATCATGAAGCCCGAGGGCATGACCAGGGAGCAGGTCTTGAAGGGGGTCCTTCGCAACTACGCCCGCTTCTACATGCGCAAGAGCTTCCTCGATTACCCCTGGATTCGAGATAAATTCAAGCGCCATTACATGCTAGGCTGTCTCAAGGCGTTCGCGAAGACCACGGTCACCAAGAAGTTCTACGACTTGGAGCGGGTCAAGTACAAGGGGCTCTCCACGGAGATCGATCTGGGCTTCGATCAGAGCAAGGTGCTCACCCCGGAGCAGATCGCCGAGCTCAAGAAGAATCGGCCCGACCTGGCAGCGGACGTCAATTTCAAGGGGACACCAATCCCAGTCCTGGCCTGCGGCGGACCCAGCGACGACCAGCTCGAAGCGCAGATCGTCCCCGCGGGACGGAGCAATACGAGAGCGGCGCAAGACGCCGTCGCAGGATGAGTGGAGGTAACCATGATCCCGGCGTTCTTCGAGGGTATCCCGCGACGCCTGATCGAGGGGTTCGAGCAGGCCGGCCCCGCCGCGATCGGCTTCCCCGCGGCCATCAACGGGCACCGTCTCACGTCATCCCAGTACGGGGATACACTCACCGACCTGGGCCAACGTGGCGGCGAGCCCCTGGCACTGTACATCCACCTCCCCTTCTGCCCGGTGCGCTGTCTCTACTGCGCGTGCCACACCACGGTAACCCACGATTTCGAGCGGATCGACCGTTATCTGGATGCCCTGGAGCAGGAGCTGAATCTGGTTCTCGAGCGCCTTGGCCCGGGTCGCGAGCTGGAGCAGCTCCACGTGGGCGGGGGCACGCCGAACTATCTGAGCGACTCCCAGCTGGTGCGCCTCATGGAGATGGTGGCGGTGCGCTTCCGCATCTCGCCCAAGACGTCCCCGTGCATCGAGTGCAATCCGCGCCGAACCTCGGCCAGCCAGCTGGAGCTGCTCCATAGCCTGGGCTTCAGGGGGCTGAGCCTCGGGGTCCAGGATCTCAACCCCTCCGTCCAGCACGCCATCGGGCGCATCAACTCCCCCGAGCTGGTTCGCGACGTCTGCGGCAGCGCCCGGGACGCGGGCTTCCTGACCATCAGCCTGGATCTGATCTACGGGCTGCCCAAGCAGACGGCGGCCAGCTTCATGCGCACCCTGGAGGACGTGGCCGACATCGGTCCCGATCGGGTGCGCTGCTACAGCTACTCCCATCGTCCAACCACCCGCCCCCATCAGTACGCCATCGAATCCTCGGATCTACCCACACCCGAGGAGAAGCTCGCCCTGCTTCATGAGGCGGTCGCCTGCTTCACCGACGCGGGCTATCAATGGATCGGAGTCGATTGGTTTGCGCGCCCCGGGGACGAGCTCGCCCTCGCCCAGTCTGCCAAGCGGCTGCGACACAATTGCCTCGGCTACACCGGCGCGCCGACCCAGCACCTCATCGCCGTCGGCATGAGCGGCCTCGGGGAGGTGAACGGGGCCTTCGTGCAAAACGAGCCCGAGCTCGAGCCCTGGAGCACAGCCGTGCAAGCGGGTCATCTGCCGGTCGCGTGGGGTCACCGGCTGAGCGAGGGAGACCTGCGCCGGCGTCAGGCCCTACAGCACCTGATGTGCAATCTGGAGCTCCCCATCAAGCTGGCCGAGGGTCTGGAGGAGGACTACGATCGATTGTGCGGCTGCTCCGAGCACGGGCTGGTAGAGGTTGAGCCGGACTGCGTCCGCATCACCCCCAAGGGGCGCTACTTCCTGCGCAGCCTGTGCAGCCAGCACGAGCTGTCCATCGCCTGGAACAGCAATCAATGGGGGGTTCCCCAGATCGCCTGAGCGCCGTCCCCGGGCCTCCAATCCCGGGGCGGAGGGACCATGGAGCAAGAATCGGGGGATCCCGGGGGGCGCATCGGCCCCAACGCGATCCTGCGGGTCATGGAGGCGCTGAGCTCCAGCTCGGGCCCCGCGGCGGTCCGAGATATCTTCGCTCACGCGGGGCTGTCGCCCTACCTGGAGAGCCCGCCAGACGCCATGGTGGACGAGGGCGAGGTCCGTGCCCTCCATCGCGCCCTGCGCGATTCCCTGGGTCCGGAGGTGGCCCGGACCATCGGCCGGCAGGCGGGGCATCTGACCGGCGACTATCTTCTGGCCAACCGTATCCCGCCCTTCGCCAAGACCCTGCTCAAGGCCCTGCCCCCTGCCCTGGGCGGGCGTCTGCTCCTTCGGGCCATCGCCCGAAACGCCTGGACCTTCACCGGTAACGGGCAGTTCACCTACCGATCCGGGCAACCCCACCGGCTGCACATCGCCGGGTGTCCCCTCTGCGATGGCGCTCGGTCCGAGGACCCCCTGTGCGACTACTACGGCGCCACCTTCGAGCGCCTGTTCCAGGCCCTGGTCTCGCCGCGGACCCGGGTCATCGAGGTCCGTTGCCAGGCGCAGGGGCACCCGGCCTGTACCTTTGAGGTCCATCTGGCGCCCCCGTCCGAGACTCGCTGACCAGCTCAGGAGGGGCGACGTGCTCCGCCGCAAAGGCGGCAAGGCGTTGGACTCCTTCGCCTTCGTCCGCTCGGTACACGGCCGGCGGGCAATGCCTTGTTCCCCGGGTTCTGCACCGCCTGCAATGGGCGGGCCGCACGCTTACCGTACCATCCGGCACCGGGTGGACGACATCCTCCGTGTCCATCGCAGACGCGGCAAACCGTCCACCGTAGACGCAGGTACGCCGGGGCTGCCTCGCGCCCAAAGAGCGCGCCCGGCACTCAATCCTCCCAACTCAGAGCCCCGCCCGTGCGGTACTCGGTCGGGCGCGTCTCGAAGAAGTTCTTCTCCTTGCGGATCGAGACCTGCTCCGACATCCACGGGAAGCGATGCTCGGCGCCCTCGTACACGGGGGCCAGCCCGATGCTGCTCGCGCGCTGGTTGGCGTACCACTTGGCGGTCTCGATGTGGTCGTCGGCGTTGTAGCCCACGATCGGTGTGGGCAGGCAGTAGCGTATGTAATCGGCTTCCAGGCGGATGGTCTCCTGAAAGAGCCGTCCAATGGCCGCCGTGAAGCTCTGTGACATGCACTCCGGGTATTGCTCGATGAACACGTTGATCAGCCGCACCCCGAAGCGGATGTGCTGGAACTCGTCGCGCAGGATGTACTGGAACTGCTCGGCGGCGCCCGTGAACTTGCCGTTGCGGGCAAGGTTCTGAACCGGACCGGACAGGCCCATGACGAACCAGATGCCCTCGAAGCAGAGAAACCAGAAGATGGTCGCGAACAGGATCTCCTGCTTCTCGCGCAGCGTCAGGGCCGCCTCCGGGGTGAACACCCGCTTCGCCCACGCCCGCTTGGCCCGGCTCGAGAGGGCGTTGGCCAGATCGACGCGCGCCTTCATCTGCGGGACACGCGCATAGCGCGAGTAGATGTCCTGGGGATCGAGGCCCATGTTCTCGATGATGAACTGGTAGGCCCAGGTGTGCAGGGCCTCTTCATCCGCCAGGCGCTTGAGATAATGCTTGATCTCCGGCGGATCGATGATGCCCTGCAGCGACTCGGCCGTCTCGTCGCCGCGCTGCACGTCGAAGGTGGTGAGCTGCGCCATGACGGAGAGGAACAGGTGCCGCTCCGCCTCGGAAGGCCGGTCCGAGCGCCACAGGGCGACATCGGCGGCCACGGGGATCTCCCGTGGGGTCCAATGGTTGTCCATGTTCTCGAGATACATGTCCCAGGCCCAGGGGTAGGACAACGGAAAGAGCTGCAATGAATCGGTGCTGCCAAGGAGTTGCTTCATCGAAATCACACGACTGCAAGTGTGCCGCGGGCGGAGCGCGCGCCCACGGCGGTGTGGAGACGGGCGGAGGTCCGGCCGACAGGACCGGGACCGGGCCTCGGAGGTCCCGCATTATGGGGTGGAATCGGGTACAACCGCCAACCGGGTGTTGTCAGCTTGAGCGCCGGGAGCCAGACGTTGGCTTGGGAGTCTGCTCGTCGCCCAGTCAATGGACACACATAACCTCGTGCCACTGAATGAAGGCGGAATCGCGCAGGCTCAGGCTGAAGCGGTGGTAGACTCAGGCCGCGTGGCTCGCGCCAGGGCCCTCTGATTCCATCATGCCCCGCGCCTCGCGCAAAATCTCCCAGTGGGAGGCATCTATCCTGAAAGGGAAGACCTGTTCCACGCGCCCGTAGCTCAGATGGATAGAGCATCGGCCTTCGAAGCCGATGGTCGGGGGTTCGAGTCCCTCCGGGCGCGCCAATCGAGGGAAAGGTGCAGGCGCAAGCCGCCTCACCCGGTGTGCCTCCTGAGGGGCGACCCACCTCACCCTGGACACGGCAAACACCCTCTGCGACTTCCCCGCCGCGGCCTTCACCATCCGCGCCTTCCGGGACGCCTGCGGCCGGCCGCGACCCTCGACGGCGCCGCCCCGCCCCAGGGCCTCCCGTTCGACGACCGGCAGCGCGTCGCGTGCGGCTCCCACGGGACCTCGATGCGCATCGTCCACACCGGCGCGGGCGGCTTGCGCTAATGCGCCTGGCTCCGGCCGGGGCAGCGGATCGGGGTGAAGCGCCCCTGGCCTCGGTCGCTGTCTCGCTGTCAGGCCCTATCGGTATCCGTCGCTTCCAAGGGCTCGGCCAGGCCGTTTCGCGCCAGCACCGAATAGACCTTGCGGCTGGTGCTGGCCAGGCGGGAGAGGTCCTTCAGGCCCGGCCGCTCGCCGGAATCCAGCCGGGCCTCCCAGCCGTCAAGCTCGTTGCCGAGGAACTCCAGGAGCTTCAGCGACCAGCCGTCGCAGGTGCCGGCGCAGGCCAGGGCCTTCGGTATGTCGAACGGGACCGCGTCGCGCACCTGTGCGATCAGCAGGCGCATGGCCGTGGCGCTGTCCGGCTTGCGGCGGCGGTGGGTGGGCTCAGTCATCGACGCAAGGGGTCCCATCAGGCCCGCGACATGAACTCGCCGGTGACGGTGTTGACCTTGATCATCTCGCCCTGGGCCAGGTACTCGGGCACGAGCACCACCAGACCAGTCGCCAACTTGGCGGGCTTGTTGCGGGCGGAGGCCGACGCGGCCTTCATCGCCGGGGCGCACTCGATGATCTCCAGGGTCACGGTGGCAGGGAGCTCGATGCCCACGGGCTCGCCGTTCACCACCATCGCGAAGATCCCCTCCAGTCCCTCGGTGAGATAGGGAAGCTCGGCCTCCAGGGCATCGCGGTCGAAGGTGAATTGGTCGTAGGTCTCCTTGTCCATGAAGGTGCAGCCGTCGTTGTCCTGGTAGAGGAGCTGCACCGGCCGGCGCTCCAGCTCCACCGGCTGCACCTGCTCGTCGCCCTTGAAGCTCCCCTGGAACTTCTGGCGGGTCACAACGTTGCGCCCTTTGACCTTGTAGAGGGTGTTTCCGCTACGCGAGGACGCGGTCTGGACCTGGAGCTCGGTGATATAGACCACCGCCCCATCCACCTCGATGACACTCCCCCGCTTGATCTCACCGGCCTTCATATCTGCGTGCCCGTCCGGCTCTTGCATAGGATGGCGCATGATACATGCTCGCAAGGTCCCTGGGCCCGGCCCGAATCCGGATCTGTCCAACTGCGATACCGGGAAGCCTGCAGATTCCGGGCTGGCGGACGACGTCACGGAAGCCGACGGGAGCGTCGCCGCGGCCTGCCCCGAGCGCTTGGAGACCACCCGGCGTACCGGTGACGGGCTGCTGTCGCTCCATTCGGTCGCCAAACGGGACAACGTGGCCTTCCCGGATTCGGGCTCTTCATGCTGGTTGCACAGCCACCGACCCTCGAAGGCAGTGCTGAGCCCACAAAGCTCGCCGAATTGCACGGTTGACACCTCGCAAGTACCCGACTAAATGTAACGGGTATCCTCCAAATGTCTTCAGGCGGGTATCCGTAGCGGCCTAGCCTTGCCGTTGCGTCTCGCGCCTGGGGCAATGGAGTACGAACCGGGACACCGGGTCCGCTGTCGGCCGAGAGTGCATGCGGTGGCGCGTGAACTGCCGGGAGGTACGCTTGATGTTAAACTCGACGCCAGGCTCGACACGCATCTTCAGCGCAGCGCTGTCCCGGTTTGCTGTCAGCCTGTCTCTTCTGGCTTCGCCGTCGCTGGACGCTCGCGAGAGCCCTTGCCCGTTTGAACCGGTGTCCGCGCGAATTCACGTGATCGTCGGGTCAGATCACGAGACCTGCCCCGTCAAGCCGGCGGAACATCCGCTGACCAATCCCGCAATCATCGTCGGAGACACCGGTGTCATCCTGATCGATCCCGGCAGCAGTCTGCAGGTCGGCCGAATGGTGCTGGAACGTGTGCAAGCGATGACGGACAAACCAGTGCTGGCGGTCTTCAACTCCCACATTCATGGGTTGTACTGGCTCGGCAACCAGGCCGTGCGCGAACAGTATCCCGAAGTGCCGATCTACGCCCATCAGCGGATGATCACCCGCATCAGGCAGGGCGAAGGGGACTTCTGGGTGAATGCCATCACTGGCGACCATGGCGGTGAGAGGACCGAGTTCATCGTCCCCGACCAACCCTTGCGCGGCGGCGAGGCGTTGAAGATTGCCGGCGTCGGGATCAAGGTGCATCACTTCGGCCATGCGCATACCGATCACGATCTGATCCTTGAGGTGCCCAGCGAGAGTGCTGTCTTCCTTGGCGGCCTGGTGGTTGAGCCCGAGGTACCCTCGCAGGGCGTGCCCCGCGATGCGGACTTCCAGGGACAGATCGCTGCAACCGCACAGACAATCGAGTTGGGTGCCGACACCTACATTCCAGGTCGTGGTCAGCCGGCTGGAACTGCGCTGCCGCAACGCGCCCTGCGCTTCCTGAAGGCCCTCCACGAGGGCACTGTGAGTGGCTACGACGCAGGATTTACGGATTTCGAGATTACCCGGAAGCTAAAAGATCAACTCGCGGAATACCAGCGATGGTATGACTTTACGGAGTTGGGGGGTGTGGTCAGTCAGATGTTCCTGCAAATCGAGCAGGAGCGGTTCTAGGGAAACGCTGCTTTATTGCCTTTCCCGTCCGGGCGAGGGATCGCCCGGCATTTGCGGTGGCGATTAGCCACTGCAATTGGAGCGCTTCGAGAGTCGCCCCTCTCGAAGCGCGAGCTAATCAAGTGCCAGGATAGCATTTGATCGACATCTCCTTGGGCATCGGCCAGGAAATATTCTGCCGAATCGCGCGCAGTCGCCCGGAACGGGTGGCAAACCTGGCACGATCGTGTGTTTCGGCGGACTCGTGCCACGGACGCCTCTCGTGTCTTACATCCCCAGCAGTTTCTTCAGCCGGCCGTCGGCCTCCAGCGTCATCAACTCTTCTTCGCCTCCGATATGTTCATCGTTAATGAATATCTGGGGGTAGTACTTAAGCCCGCAGCGCCGAAACATCTCGTCTTTCTCAAGCGGCATCAAATCGATCAGATGGTCAACATACTCGATGCCGTAGCGATCGAACAACGCCCTAACGTCAACACATTTCCTGCAGTTGCTTGTGCCGTAGATCTCTACTTTTGCTGTCATTTGATCTCGAATTAAAGAGGCTATCGTGTTGCGAAAGGACATGTCGATGCCGCTACTTCTCGTTGTCTGGCAGGTCACGCTCTGCGCCGACCCCTGACAACAGGAAGTTGATGTAGGGCGCATAGACCAGCACTTGGCCTTGCGAAAAACCAAGCTCATTGAATGCTTCAGCGACGCGCTTCAGGCATTGGGGGCTATCAGGCTTCTGCCTGAGTTCCTCCAACGCGGCAAGCAAGACCTCGATCTCCTGCGGGTCCACGTACTTAACCAGCATATCAATCGATTCAGTGACTGCGTCGACGTTTACATCGACGCCTTTATCCAGGACGCGAAGCCGGCCGAAATCCTCCTCGATTATCCGCCGCTGCATCGTGCTGACGAATTGGTCAAAGGTCTCCCTATTTGGCTTATCGAGAAAAAACTCAACGAGCGGCTCTCTGTTCACCTGGCTGACAAACGCAAGCGTCGACCCCGATCTCACAGGCTCAGGGTCCAAGACGTTCAAGACAACGCTCAAAGACTGCGTCCTGAGGGGTGACTTGATGATGTACCGAACCTCGTCATCGACAAGTTCGAATTCCCGGGAACCTTTGATCGCATGCTTCTGCGCAAGCTTTGTAGTCATGGGGCAAATTAGTGTCTGGTTTACTGGTTCCGTACGGAGCCAGGTAGAGGTTAGGACCAAATGGATCTCGGCTTTGGTTACGGTTGGTTCTTGCCTGCTGGAAAGCACCCGCAACCCCCCTGGTTTGCTCACCATACCCGAGCCCGGCCCGAATGGCGATGATTTCAGCTCCTCACCGGCGGCGCTTCCTCGCAAGAAGCTGAAATAGCCAAGACATAGAAGGACCGGCCGCCCCGGATCAGCGGCCGGAGGTTGCGTTACCACAGCGATCGTGCTGAGGAGGGAGGCGCGCGCGTGCATGCTAGCCGGAGCGCGGTCCGACAACAACAGCGGCGCACGCGCGGACATCCCGAGTGGGCAGACGCAGAGACGATCGTCGGTCTCTCCACCGAACCGCAACTGCGTGCGGGGAAGTTGCGGACCCACCACGCTAATCCCTCCTCGAGCGATCGGTTGCGGGTTCTGCGCTGGTTGGCATGCGGCGGGCCGAGCGAGTCAGAGGATGTTGGCGCGATACCGGACCCGGATAACGGCGGCGTCTCCCTGGACGGCGCGACGTGCGTCGCCGCCTAGCCCATGCTCACGCCGCTGGACCCGAAAAGGCGTCTCGCCGCCCATTCCGGTCTTGCACGGATTGCTCATACAGGCAGTCAGAAATTGTTACGCCGCATGCTGGGTTTTAGGATTCCCCAAGGGATATAATTCACGAGACTGCTGTGACCCGTGCATGACAGCAATAGCGGGATGCAGGATTCACAGGCGCTCCTCCCCAGGCAACAACCGGATATGTCCAAACTGCTAATCAAACTTCGCTATGCGCCAGACGAAGAGATCCAGGATATCCACAGTCTCCTGGAGGAGCACGAGATCGACTTCTACGAGACCCTGCCCGGCCCCTGGGGCATCTCGGCACCGGGCATCTGGGTGAATGACGACCAGCAGTATGATCGCGCCAAGGCGCTGTTGGACGACTACCAGGAAAATCGCTTCCGCGAGAAACACACGGAGTACGAGAGACTGCGCCGCGCCGGACGGCACCGAACCTTCCTGCAGAACTTGCTGGAAAATCCGGTACAGGTAATCCTTTACAGTCTGATTGCCGGGCTGATCCTCTATTTTTCCATCAGCCCGTTTTTTTCCGACCACTGAAGCCGGACAAGGCACTGGGAGTCAGGAGCTGCCTCGAATGAGTGCCTGCGACCCACAGCGGAAGTAACCTGCCACGTTGTCGAACTGCTGTGTTGTCCTAACACCCGGCGGCACTGAGGTGCAATGGGGAAACCGCAAAGCCCCCTTCCGCTCGGGGGGTCAAGCCCCTTATTTGGCGTAGGGGCGAAGATGGGTTCCGATGAAGGATGCGGCACGCTGCACGGCATCCTTCGATGCGAGGTCGTCGGCGAAGGTACGGACAGTCGGCGGGCGGAAATCGAAACCGCGGCCGACGCCGGGGTAAATGATCAGCTTCGCCTCCTTCCCAGCCTCCTGCAGAGAGCGGATCGCCGTCTCGATGGAGCGACGGCGTTGATACTGCTCCTCATCACCGATGAAGACCAGCACGGGAATGGCCAGCTCGTCCACCTCCGCGGCGTAGCGGTAGACCTGCATCGGTTCGGGCGCATTGGGATCCTGCAGGTGGGGATACCAGGAGACGTAACAGGCCGCGGCATCCCGCTGACGGCCGTGGGTCGTCGCCGCCTTCAATGCCAGATAACCGCCCCGGGTATGGGAGACGAGGCAGGCGCGGGTGGTGCTCACATCTTGCCGCGCGAGGAGCACATCGAGGCCCATGGCGACATCGAGCTCCACGGCGTAGTCGTGCGCAATCGGGAACTTCTCGATGAAGCGGGCGCTGTAGACATCGGGGGCCAAGACGACGAAACCCCGGGCGGCGATCCGTCTCACCTGCAGTTGCAAAAGGTCGTCGAGACCCCGGCGACCGTGTTGATAGAGCACGGCGGGATAGCGCCGATCGTCGTCGGGCCGGGCAACCAGTGCGGGGACCGTGACGTCGCCGCTTTCGTACTCGATCCACTGCGTACGTACGGGGAAGTTCGTCGGCGCCCCGATCTGCCCCTCTTCCCACCAAGAATCATCCCACCACCAGGCAGCGGAGCCCACCGGATTGGTCATCGGGGCGTATTCCGTTGCGGCCTGGGCGCAGAATGCGGCGCTGAGAAATAGCAGAGCAGCGGCCCTTCGTAACATCGATCTTCTCCGGCGGGTCAAAGCAATCGCTCAGGAATCCGGTTGTTGCAGACGCACGATCTCAAATCCGAGGGACCTGTAGTCGTTGATGAGCGCCGGCCCGGAGGCAGCAACATCGATGTAGGCGGGGAAGTCCTCCGGGACATGCCCGTACCAGCTGGCGTGAGCCCCACAGACATGCAGGTCGATCCGCGAGCCAACGAGGTCCTGTGCCCTGCCATGAATCTCGGCCAGCGGTCCCTCGATTTCGGCCGCAAGAAGCCCAAACTGCTCGCGGCCGTGGGTAACCACGGTGATTTGTAGCTCCGGAAAACGCACGCGGAGTCGCTCGGCAAGCTGCCGCACCAGTGGCAGGGCCCAACCCAGCGCGTCCTCGTCCTCCTCGAGGATCTCAAAGTCAACACCGGCAGGTGCTGATTCCCTGCTCAGCAGATCCTCGATCAGCGGTTGCGCCACAGCGGATGCAGGCATCACTAGAAGCAGCAGTAGAAATGTCGCGACACGGTGCATAGCAACTTTGCGGGACCTTGGAATCGAGCGCGCTGGCAGGGAGATCGGGACGGGCGCCGGGAAAATCCATAGCGGCAAGCCCCGAGTGTCGAGCATTCCCACCCGGTCGAGCGCAATGCCATCTTGCCGACTGGGACGATGGCATTGGTCAGGTGCGTATCACCGACCTATGGCGCTCAGCGCCTGGTACACCGAGCGGTGGAATCCGCCAGGTTCTGCGCTTCGATGATCACCGTGCGGCCTGCGCGAGCGCCGAGGGTGTCTGGCAGCCGACGATCGCCGGGGCCTCGTGAATCAGCTCGTCGTTCTCCAGGGCCTCGACCATGAACAGGGCGAAGTCCACGCGGCGCGTTCGATTGCTCGCGAGGACGGGGTCGCCGACATGCCGGCTCCACACCGGCAAGCCCTGGCTCTCGCCTTCCTCCAGATCGCTCCCGCGCACCACCGTCCACCGCGTGTCGCTGGCAAACACGCGCCGGCAGGCCTCGACCTGGTCGTCGATGTCCGCGACGCGCAGCAGCCGTGCGAGCCAACCGAAGGCCGCCACGGACCACCGGAACCTGCGCGAGTACGCGTCCTGACCGTCCCGGCTGATGTGCCACCCGCACGAGAACACCAGTCGCGCGCCCGGCGGCGCATGATCGAGCACTGCCTGCGCCGTCCCCGAGGCGTAGTGGTGGACACCCCAGGGGACCAGGACGGTCAGGACCCCGTCGCATCCCGCGACCGCCTTCTCGATCACCGCGCGGTCGTTGGTCGCTCCCGCAACGATGGTGATGCGCCCCGCGAACGCGTCGAGCTTGCTGACGCTCTGCTCGCGGCACACGCCGACGACCTCGTGGCCGCGATCGAGCGCTTGACGCACCATGTACTGGCCGAGCTTTCCCGAGGCCCCGACGATGCAGACTTTCATGTTCTCTCGATGCCCCTCTCGATTTCGGTTCGCCACTTTGAGGATGGCGGCGACGCTGCCCATGTGGCTGGTGATGGCAAGGACGAGCGGACGCTCGCCGCGGGCGGGCTGTGAAAGCCGGTTCTCACCGATCCCCGCGCAGACAGAAGCTGGCACCTTGGGCCGAATGCCCCATCGATGGCGCGACTTCCATCCGTCGCGCTCAGTCGAGCGTCGGCTTGTCGGCTGAGGAAAAGTACGCGGCTTCGGCAACGGCCAGCGACCCCTTCACGATGGTCACCGGGTCCCCCACTCGGGTCGAGGCGAACAGGCGCTGGGCCGTTCCGCGTGGCACCCGGATGCATCCGTGGGAGGCCGGTTGGCGCGGAACGACGCCCTCGTGGAGCCCGATGGCACCCGCGTTCAGACGCAGGAAATAGGGCATCGGCGCGTCATCGTAGAGGGTCGACTTCCACTCGCGATGCTTGTTGGTGATCACGTATTTTCCCGGCGGCGTCTCGTACCCCTGACGTCCCGTCGAGACCCGCGTCGTCAGGCGTACCTCTCCGTCCACATAGAGCGCCGCGGTCTGGTCGGCCAGCGATACGAGAATCCGGCGTCGCTGCTTTGCGGGATCGGGGTCCCGGCCGAGCAGGAGCTGCATCATCGGCACATCCTCCCGGTAGGCCGCGAGCCCGATTGGCCAGGTGCCATGCTCGCGGGTGGGCGTGTCGGTACGGGCGTTGCGCTCCAGCAGGACGCGGACGGTGTCATGCCGTCCCCTGAGGACGGCGAGCATGAGTGGCGTCAGACCACGGTCCTTGGTGAGGTAGAAGCGCGCGTAACGCGTGCCGAAGAGGTCGGCAAACGCATCGAGCGCGGGAGACTCGACCCGCCGATCGATGTCGGCTCCATGGTCAGCCAGAGCGGCCACCACTTCCGGGCGGTCGAGCGCCACCGCCAGCGCCAGCATCGCTTGTCCCTCGCGCCCAAGGCTCTCGGGATCGGCGCCGTGATCGAGCAGCATCCCCACCACCTCGGGTGAGGCGTTGCGCACCGCCCACTCGATGGCGGGCTGATCGTCGATCAGGCTGTCCACGGAGGCGCCGCCCGCGAGCAGGGCTGACAGGATCTCGGTATGCCCTCGCCGCAGGGCGCGACCGAGGGCGTCGTTGGCCTCGGCGCCATGCGCGAGGAGCAGCCGCACGGTGTCGACGTCGTCGTTCTCGGCGGCGCGTTGGAGCAGGCTCGGCGCATCCGGGCGGGCTGGCGGGACAGCCGCTCCGCGCTTCAACAGAAGTCGCGCCACGTCGGACCGGCCCCCATCAACGGCCAGGGCGAGCGGCGCGATCCCATCGCCGGTGTCGTTCAGGTCGGCGCCGTGGTCGAGAAGCAGCTCGGCGAGCCTGCTGTCGCCGGTGCGGGCCGCGTGGGCGAGAGAGGAGATGCCCTGCGCAATGGCCGCGCCCACATTGGCCCCGAGCTGCAGGAGCGTCTCGATGATCTCGTAGTCCGCCCGCCGGATCGCATGGGCAAGCAGGGACACCCCTTGCGGATCAACGAGGTTGGGATCGAGATCGTGGGCCAGGAGCAGCCGCAGGAGTTTCACGTTTCCCGTGGCGACCGCCTCGAAGGGGGCCGGTCGGCGCTCTTCGCCGAGCGGCACGAGGGGGCTTCCCTGACGCTCGAGGAGCACTGCTGCGATCGCGGTGTCGTCACGGAGCAGTGCGAGGCTCAGCGGTGGGTAGCCTTCGGCGTCGACGAGCCGCTGATCGGCCCCCGCTTCCAGCAGCATCTCCACGGCTTGAGGCGCCACGGCGCGGACCGCCGTGTGCAGGGCAGTGGATCCCCTGTCGTCGCGATGATTCAAGCCAACCCGGGCGTTCAGCAGGAGCGCTAGTGTTTCGGTGTCGCCCCGTGCGCAGGCCGTGTGCAGGAGTCCGGGCTGATCCGCCGAGTCGATGCCGCGCAGGGCGAGCTCGAGGCGCGCATTCAGAAAGGGAGCGAAGTGGGAGAGTCCGATACCCGCTGTCACCAGGACAATGATCGAGGCCGCGATCCAGAGGCGTCGGCGGGATGATCGCAGGGTGGCCGTCTTGGTCTCCAAGGGCAGGTTCTCCTGTTCGAAATCGTCGCGCGATCCGTTTCGACTCAAGATCCTCAATCAAACAGCAGCCTATTCATCTAATGTTACACAACTTCCGCGAAAAGCGACCCAACCAATTCAAGGGAAACGTTTCGCGCCAGGCCTGAAAAAGCTGCCTGCCCAGATCGCTGCAAGGACAGGCCGCATTGCAGGACCGCGCCCGCGGGTCAACGACCCGCAGGTGCGTCGGTTGTGTCGTCTGGCAGAAGGTGGTCCCGGGGCCGTTCGATGGGTCCTCCCTGGTCCCTTCGCTTCGGGGAGATGTACGCTCACCGCTGGCTCACGGTGGCAGACTCGGGCCTGGACACGCTCTGTCTAGCCACGCACCACCGGTCCATGGAAGTCCGGGTGCCCTGCCCCGCCCAACCGGGACGATGCCGGCCTCGCCTCTCACTCCCCGTCCTCGCCTTGACACGCGATTGGCGCTGTCCGTCAATCGATCGGCCGCTCCCGTCAAGCGGCCCCGTAGTCCCCGCAGCTAGACTCCTTAGGAAGGACGTGGATACGCAGGCATCGCAGATCGAAGGCGTCCAGCCTTGAGAATCGTCTGGCCTCCGCAGACCCGCCGCGGCCACCGCGAGACCCATCTCCACATCCTGCCAGAGAATCCAGCCGCCACCTGCGGGCGTTGCACGCACGTATCCAAGCCGCGGTCCTGGAACGGGCCGACAGGCCACAACTCGGCCCCCCAGGATGAGCGCCGGACGCCCCGGAGTTGGTGGTCACCGGTACCGGCTCTCTTATCCCGTATCGCATCAGCGAAGCCGCCTTGCAGATTTTGCGGATCGTGACCAGGAGGCAACGGCACAGGCGGTGGCGAGCGGCCTGTCACTGGGCTCTGGCCGCCGCGCCCAGCAGGCCAGCACAGCCGAGCGCATGAGGGCCGCGAGCGGCGCCGTCCGGGGCATTGCGCGAGTCGTGTAGGGGTCGAAAATGGGGCAACCCGCACCATTGGATTTTGTACGTCCGTGCCCGTGCCCGTGTCTCAGAGCCATGGGGAACACTGGGGTAATGCGGTGGCAAACGGGGTGACCCAACAGTCGGTTTGACAGCCAACCCACTGTCAGCTGGCAATCACCATTGGAAGACTGCATGCTGCGGGGGACCGGCGCTGGGCCCAACTCCACACCTTCACACGGCAGGGGTCACACGCTCCAATCCTGTCGCGCCCACCGTTAAAACAAGTGGTTAGCAAAAGCCGGCCAAAGCCGGCTTTCTCGTAAGTGCCTACTAAGTGCGAAGTGCGGAAGGCGGCAGGACACAAAAAACCCCGCCGAAGCGGGGTCAGTCCCAACAGTGCGCCCTTCGCTAGGCCGACTTGACGATGGCCAGCTAGAACTCGGCCCCGTCCTTGTAACTCACGACCAAACCTGCGTCACGGGTCAGGACGCCTGCCGCCTCCTCGGCCTTCGCGGACCAGATCAACGTCAGATACAAGACCACCACAATGCCAAGGCCCATGACGGCGCCGGCGATGTATTCGCTTGCGACTTTCACAATTGACTCCCCATCATCAGGCGCCCTCGCCGCCCCCGAGGGGCTGCTGCGATCATGTCGGCTCGTCGTATTCGGATCGCTCAAACGCGCGATCCATGGACATTATGTGACGCACGTCGCACTTTGGTAAGTCTTTTCCGACGAGGCGCCGTTGTTTCCGACTGAGGTGCCGACGTGATACCGAAACGAATAACCGACCGGCCGGTCCGGGTCCTGCTCAGGATTCCGACGGATCTATGCGAGTCGGAGTCTGCGGCGGAAGGGATTACGCGGGCCGCCTTCGTTGCGGCGGCCCTGAGCCGGGAGTTGGAGCGGTTGGGTCAGTCCTGGGCGGACGAGACGAAGCCGTTACCACGCTAGGCGGCGGATCCCCGGCGGCCTGCGTCCTCGACAACCCCGGCAGTCTCAGGTCCGTGGTCCACTGTGGCGCCCCGGATCTCCAGCCGCATCTGCCCCTCGCTCTACGGATTTCGCCTGCGAGATCGGGCAAGTAGCAGACAGGTGCTCGGCGCAAACCATCAGGCGAGAGGGTTCAGTATGTCGAGGCTACTCTTCTTGGCGTTGGTGGCCCTGGCTACCTGCGGCGTCTGGGCCGGGGAAATCGCCTCGGGCGGGCTCGGGGTTATCTCCACCGCGGGCAGAAAGGAGCTCCCAAAAAGGGGGCGAAGGCGTCTAATCCCCTTTCGGGCCTCGAACGGTGATCGAAGCCTAGCCAGTCCGACGGCCCGGAAACATGCCCTTGGCCACGAGATCAGGATTGCCGAGGACGGCGCCGGCGTGGGAGATCGAGTCGCGCGACACTCCAACTTTGACTGAATTTCGGCGAGGTCCAAGATCGCTCCGCTTCCCCTGTTGTCCATTCGGATACAACGGTGCATAGCTCATGGCGCGCTGGCCGGGGCAAAAAAATGCCCGGCGCGGGGCCGGGCGAGCAGGAGGATCGTGACAACAGCTAGCGGAGCGCATAGATCATCGCCCGTTGGCCGGCGGTGAGGTGGCGACGCGGCGTGTGTCGCGTGCGGTCTAGGTGCGGCCGAAACAAAAAGCCCCCGGGAGGGGGCTGAAGAACGTCACCCATCACCACGCCTAGGAGCATGAGCGAAGCCTAGCCCGGCTGCCGGCCCGGAAACTGGCACTGGGTAACGTTATCCGCGCACCGCTCGGGCGGCCGAAGCAAGCAGTCTGGCTTCCCAGCCTCATCGCGCGAGCAAACCCCGGTAGCCAAAGCAAGTTGGACCGAGTCGCCATGATCCAGCCGCCAGGCTATGGTTTGCGGCAGCAACCGGCCAGGAAGCCCCCCCATCCGCCGACCGCGATATCCTCGAACCTGCGAAGGGCGCGATGCGTCGCCACCGCGGTCCTCGGCTGTCGTGCCGGCCGGAGCGAAAAGCCTGGTTCTCATCGGCGACAATCCCGATGCTCCAGATCCCGCCGCGCCGCAGGTGACCTGGGTGCATTGGCTACTCTACAACCTGCCCGCCTCGTCGAGTGGGCTGCCCGAGGGGGTGACGCCAAGCAAACTGCCGAAGGGAACCCTGCAGGGAAGCAACGACTGGGGCCGCACTGGCTTTGGAGGACCCTGCCCGCCGATCGGTCGCCATCGTTACTTCTTCAAGCTCTATGCCCTCGACATGGTGCTACCCGACCTGAAACAGCCAAACAAAGCGGCTCTAGTGCGGGCGATGCGTGGCCATACCGTCGGCGCAACCCAAATGATGGGCACCTATTTTAAGGGTCAGTGAGCCTAACCCTTGAGGCTCGGTCGCGCTATCGGCGCATCGCCGCCCACTCGGCTCAGCGACGAGAGCCCCGCTGCGACGAATTGCCGGGCGGAGGGGGCTTTGGGGGCTCGGGCGTCAACCAGTATTACGAACACTGGCATTTGGAACGGCCGCTAGCACGGAAGCATTGCGCGAAAAGGTGGGGCGAAACTCGGACGTATCCCTGTTCCAGAGGGGGCTGACCCCCCTGTCAGGATAGATGTCGCCTCCCCCTGGGAGATTTTGTGTGAGGTGTGGGGCATGATGGATCAGAGGGCCCTGGTATCCGGGGGAGGTCAACGGGACGGAGCCCTTAGGGCGACTGGACGTTGACCTTCCGCAAGCGCGACGCGGGCCTCGCGCCGGCTTTTTGCTGTGTGCCCAAATTGTGCCCGCGTCTGAAGACGGATGGGCAGTCGGGCGGCCGGAGAGATCGGCCCCTGCCGCAGGAGGGCGCTCACCACCCCCAATTGTTCTCATAGGGACGGTCATGACTTACCGGTCGTCTTCTCGTACAGAGGAAGTTGATTGAGGTAGCCCCACGTTCGGAGGCACCCATGAAGTCGCCCGAGCTCGAGCACCCCCGGCCGCATATGCCAACCAGTTGAAACCGGGGCATCCTGGGAGCCGCGGGGGCGCGAGGCACTGCAGTTCGACGAAAGTCCGATTGCACGAACACCAAACGCCCGCTGAGACTCCCGCCCCCGGTCCCCACAAGGGATCTGAACGCAATACACCGCCGTGCGTCGAGCAGCAACCCGGTCGAGCAGGCCGAATTCGATCGGGATAGGGAACGATGTTGAACGGCTTCGAGGTCCAACCAACCACCGGGCGCAGTTTTCGAGAACGCCGTGCATCCCCTAAACTTGCCGCCCTGGCCCCGCGACGCACGGCTGGCGTCTGACGCGGATACTAGGTCCCGGCCCTGAAGGCCGCATCCCTGGGGCTCCCTGGATCGCCGCCTTAGCCTCGGCCCTGGGCATAGCGCCCCGCCCTCCGCCGTCGAGACCTCCGTTGCATCTGCTTTTGATCGAAGACAACCCGGACCTAGTGGCCAACGTGGCGGACTTCCTAGACGGCCGCGGCCATAGCCTGGACATCGCCTACAACGGCTTCGCCGGACTGGGGTTCGCCCTGGAGAACGACTACGACGCCCTGATCCTGGACCTGACGCTGCCCGGGATCGACGGCCTCGAGGTGTGCCAACGACTTCGGGCGAGCGGGCGCACCCTGCCGATCCTGATGCTCACGGCACGGGACGGGCTCGAGGACAAGCTCGAGGGCTTCGCCAGTGGCGCGGACGATTACCTGGTGAAGCCCTTCGCCCTGCGGGAGCTGGAGGCTCGACTGCTCGCCCTCGCCCGGCGCGGCCAGGGTGGCCAAGCGGGTACGGCCGCGGAGCGCCTGCGGGTCGCGGACCTGGAGCTCGACCTCGCCACGCGGCGCCTGACCCGTGCCGGCCGTCCCCTGGAGCTGCCGCCGATCCCGATGCGGCTGCTGGAGACCCTGCTGCGCCGCGCCCCGGGGCTGGTCACCCGTGCCGAGCTGGAGCGGGCGGTCTGGGGAGACCAGCCCCCGGACAGCGATGCCCTGCGCGCCCATCTGCACCTGCTGCGCCAGACCATCGACAAGCCCTTCCCCCGGCCCCTGCTGCACACGGTACGCGGGTTCGGCTATCGGCTGGGCGGCGATGAGCCCGCTTAGGCCGACGCTGCGGCTACGCGTCGCGGCCGGGTTCGCGCTGCTGGGCCTGGTCGTCAGCCTCGCCCTGGGCGGTTGGCTCCTCTGGGCCTTCCGGGACCTGGAGAACCGCCTGATCGACGAGGCACTGGACGCGGAGCTGGAAGACTACCTGGCCCGCCTTTCCCGCAACCCCCGGTCCCTACCGCCCCAGACCGCTACGCTCCGCGGCTATCTGATCCGACCCGCCGAGCCGCCGTCCCCGCCGGGGGATGAGCCCCCGGCGGCGCTCGAGTCCCTCACACCCGGACGGCACACCCTGGAGGTGGACGGCCTGAGCTATCGGATCGCGGTGCATCGGGACGCCGACGCCACCCTCTACATGCTGCACAGCCGCGCCCCGCTGGCCCGCAGGGAGCAGCGATTCGCCCTCATGCTGATCCTCGGCGTGGCATTGACGGCGCTCCTCTCCGCCGCCGGGGGCTGGTGGCTCGCGGGACGGGTCACGGCCCCGGTGCGTGGCCTCGCCGAGCGCGTGCGCGGCCGTGACCCCGGCGATCCCCTCGCCCCGGTCGGGACGGATCTCCCGAATGACGAGGTGGGCGAGCTCGCCCGCACCATCGATGGCTATCTGCGCCGCCTGCGGGCCTTCGTGGAGCGGGAGCGGACCTTCGTGAGCAGCGTCAGCCATGAGCTGCGCACCCCGCTGGCGGTGATCCAGGGGGCCGTGGAGGTCCTGGACTCGGACCCAGGCCTGGAGGGCCGCACCCGGCAGCGGGTCGAGCGGATCGGCCGGGCCGCCCGCGGCATGGCCGACCTCACCACGGCGCTCCTGGTCCTTGCCCGGGAGGGCCAGGGGCAGACCAGCCCGCCCACCCCCTGCGCGGTGGATGAGGTGCTTGCCGAGTGCGTGGAGCTGCACCGCCCCCTGCTGCGCCACAAGCCGGTCGCCCTGGAGTGCGACATCGCGGCCCGCCCGGTCCTGAGCGTCGCCCGACCGCTGCTCTCGATCGCCCTGGGCAACCTGCTGCGCAACGCCTGCACCTACACCGAGAAGGGTCGCATCCGCGTGACCCTGAGCCAGTCGGAGCTCCGTGTCGAAGACACGGGACCCGGAATTCCCCCCGAGGAACTGGACTGTCTGTTCGCCGAGGACCTGGGCTGCCGCCGAACGGTTCGCGGCGAGGGGATCGGGCTGCCCCTCGTCAAGCGCATCGCCGATGGCCAGGGCTGGCGGATCGCGGCCGAGAGCCGCCCGGGTGAAGGTGCCAGATTCCGACTGAGGTTCTCGTCAGATGACCGTTCGGAGCCGCCCGCACGGCGGGAATAGCAGAAGGCGGGACGCGGTCAGCAGCCGCAGCAGGCGCCAACGTGCGGAGGCATCGGGCGGTGCCTCGGTCCGTCGGACGACACGCGGCCGAGTCGAGCGTCCTCAACGATCCGCCGGGCCGATCCCCTTGATCTCGGACAGGATAAGGTTCGCCAAGCCCTGGTAGTCGCGATCGAGATGATGATCGCCGGGCACCTTGCGAAGCTCGGCCCCCGTGCCGGCCAGGGCCGGACAGACACTCCCTTTCTCGGCGTCGCCGTAGATACAGAGCAGAGGGGTGGGCCCGAGACCCTTCAGCTCGGGGAGGGTTGGGAGGGAATCCTGGGTGGAGGCGCTCGAGAGCCATTCGCTCAGGTGGAACTCGAAACTGGCGCTTGGGCTGGGGCCGAGCAGGGCCACCAGGGCGACCGATCCCCGCAACGCGGGGGGCAGCCGGTTGACCAGGAAGGGCAGGACGTCCGCACCCATGGAGTACCCGATGAGGATGACGCGGGCCTTGTGCCAGGCATCCAGATAATGGTGGATCACCCGGGAGAGGTCCTGGCTCGCCTCCTCCGGGGAGCGTGCCTTCCAGAAATAGGCGAGCGAATCCCAGCCGACCGCGCTGATGCCCCGAGCGGCCAATTCGGCGGCGACCCCCCGGTCGAGGGCCGCCCACCCCCCGTCGCCCGAGAGCATGACCGCGAAGGTCGTCTGGTCCTCGTGTGCCGGGGGGACCTCGGTCAGGGGCAAACCGGCCATATCCTCTGTCGACACGGCAACCGCGAGCTGATTTTGGATGCGGGGATCGAGCCACTGGACCAGGGCGATCAGCTGGCGCTGCCAGTCTCCCGCACCCCCGGTGGGCACGGTCCCGCCTCCGGAAGAGACGAGCCTCGCATTGCTCACCTGGGCGACGAAGGAATCGACGGAGTCACCCGAACAGGGCGACCCGCGATCCGTGGTCAGGGCGAACCAGGTCGATTCCACCCGCGGGGCCGGCTGGGGCAGGCCGTCCCGCTGTATCGGCGCACTCCCATCGGCATCCGGGCACAGGGAAGAATCCAAGGGGCGCGACGGACAGAAGTCGAGGGTCAATACCGCATGGAAGCTTTGCGGCGGTGCCTGCACGAGCGCCGCGTACGCGAGAGAGGCCCCCTCCCCCTCTCCAAGGACCAGGGGCAGACTCCCGGCCTGGATCCGCGCCTGCCCTGCGAGCTGGTCGGCCAGGCGCGTCAGCACCGCTCCCAGATTCCAGCAGGTGCCCGGCGCGCTCGGCGGCTTCAGGGCGGCGGATTCGATGCCGGCCACGAGGTAAGCCTGCTCTGCCAGCGCCTGGGCCGTGGCATCCGTGGCCGGGTCCCACCCGCGCTCACCGGCGAGGTAGAGGAGCAGGCCCTTGGGCTCCCCCTCGGGATGGATGAGCCGGAGCGTGCCGACCTCGCTCGCGACCTGCTCCTCCGCCAGGCCCGCCGCCAGCGGGGGCGAAAGGACCGTCAGCAGGGCCATGCAGAGCCCGACCAGCGCGCGTGGCCATCCCAGCCGAGGGCGAGCGGACGCCGGTGCGATCGCCATAGTCGTCCACTCCTCAGGGGCACGGGCGCGACTGGACTTGTGTCGGGGTTCGAGCATGGCTGGCTCCGCCGTTCGAGAGCGGCCTCTACGCAACCGCCACAGGACGCCAAGGGATGAGCGCGACGGCCGCGGCGCAGTCGTCCGCCTCAGCAGGCGGGGCCGTCCCCAAGAAACCGAGCGCGGGATCGGCCCGCGGCCTCTAGTCTAGCCCCGCGCTGACGAAGAGGTCACCGCCGGACCTTGGGGCGACGGACCACGCCGGCGAGGGGCGCCCGCGGGACCCTCGCGGCCCAATCCGGCAAACCCCGCAAACGCCTATAATTGGCGCGCCGTGGCGAGGCGGCACGAGATGTCCAACGAAGCGGTCTTCGAGCGACCCATCCTCTTGCGGCTGAAGAAGGCACGCCATCTTCTGGCCGCCGGGGTGAGTCTGGTCCTATTCGCCGCCGCACTCTGGGTGCTGCACCGGGAGCTGGCCGGTACCCATCTCCACGACATCGTGGCCCAGCTGGGCTCGTTGGGGCCCTCCTCTCTCGGGCTCGCCCTCGCCTTCACCGCTGCCAGCTATGTGGCCTTGACCGGCTACGACCTGTTGGCCTTGCGCTATCTGGGTCGCCCCTTGCCCTACCCGCGGATGGCGTTGATCTCCTTCATCGCGACCGCGGTTGGGCACAATCTCGGCGTGGCCATGCTCTCGGGCGGGGCGGTGCGCTGGCGCATGTACACCGCCGCCGGCTTGTCCGCATCGGAGGTGGCGACGTTGGTCGCCATGGTGGGGCTCACCTTCGGCATCGGGGTGACCTTCGTGGCAGCCTCCGCCCTGGTCCTCATGCCTGGCGAGGCCGTTCTGCTGCTCAACGTCCCCCCCTTTCTGACCCGGGGGGTCGGCCTCGCGGTCCTAGGCGTGCTGGGCGCCTATCTGGTCGCCGGGGCCCTGCGCCGGCGGCCCTTGCGCCTTGGCGACTGGCGGATCCAGATGCCGCGCCCAGCCACGACCGCCGGCCAGATCGTGCTGGCCTCGGTGGATCTCGCCTGTGCCGGGGCAGCCCTCTACGCGGTGATTCCGGCAGACGTCTCGCCTCCTTTCACCCTCTTCATCGGCGTCTACGTGCTGGCCATAGTCGCCGGCATTGTGACCCACGTGCCAGGGGGCCTCGGCGTATTCGAGAGCGTGCTCATCCTGGGGCTCCCGGGGGTGCCCAAGGAGGCGCTCCTCGCGGCGATCCTCGTCTACCGGGTCGTCTACTACCTGCTTCCGCTCGGCATCGCCGCCCTGCTCGCTGCCATCCACGAGCTCCAGCTCTATCGTCACCACATCGCCCGTGGGTTGGCCGTGGCCCAGGACGCCCTGGAAGGGATCGCACCCCAGGTCATGGCCGTGACCGCCTTCGTCGCCGGTGTGGTGCTCCTCTTCTCGGGCGCCACGCCGGGCTCCAGCGACCGCATATCGGCGCTTGAAGAATGGCTGCCCCTCCCGCTGCTGGAGCTGTCGCACCTCTCGAGCAGCCTCATCGGGCTGGGGCTCACGGTGCTCGCCAGCGCCCTCTATCAACGGGTCAACGCGGCCTATCACCTGGCGCTCCTGCTCTTGATCGGCGGGGTTGCCGCATCGCTGCTGAAGGGGCTCGACTGGGAAGAGGCCCTGGTCGCCGCCGTCGCCGCCTTGATCCTGTGGGCGGGCCGCGGGGCCTTCTATCGCAAGGCCTCCCTGCTCGAGCAGCGATTCAGCCCCGGATGGGCGGCGGCGGTCGCCCTGGCCATCGGCGGGACCCTCTGGCTGGGGCTCTTCGCCTATCGGCATGTCGAGTACGGACAGGATCTCTGGTGGCAGTTCGCCTTCGATGGGGACGCCTCTCGGTTCCTGCGCAGCACGCTCGTGGCCATGACCATCCTTACGGTCCTGGCCCTGTCCCGCCTGCTGAAGCCCGCTCCACCCCCG
>Ga0316580_10000017_pt1 | contig 25943 bp, 27 predicted proteins | sample S0NA_2_FD_204519 | JGI IMG/M metagenome (GOLD analysis project Ga0316580, IMG submission 204519) | Rhizosphere microbial communities from salt marsh grasses in Alabama, United States - S0-2_160517rDrB | ecosystem: Host-associated > Plants > Roots > Rhizosphere | place: USA: Alabama | collected... | reverse complement strand
GAATGAGCTGTACGCGGCGCTCGACTGGCCGAGCGAGCGCCAGGATGGCATCGAGCAGCGGCTGGCCAAGCGGCATCTGGACGACGGCGCGCGGGTGCTCTACGACCTCTCCTCGAGCGATTTCGAGGGGGAATGCTGTCCGTTGGCCCAACGCGGCTACTCGCGCGACGGCAAGAAGGGCACCCTGCAGGTGGACTACGGGCTGCTCACCGATGCGCGGGGGTTCCCGGTGTCGATCTCGGTGTTCGCGGACAATACCAGCGTTCCGCTTGATCGACGCGATCCAGTTGTAGCCAGACGCTTACAGCGAAAATTTCCGAATATCTAGGGAAACTCAGTCGGTTAATTCACGGCGCAGGGTGGAACTTCGGTTTAGAGACAGGTCTGTGGGAATGCCTCCTCACCCAGTCGCAGATCCAAGCGAAGGGCCTCGGGCAAACGGCCGAGGTCCCGGGTTCGGTCGATGTCGGCGAGCCGCGGGCCCAACCAGATGCGCCAGCCCAGGGCGGCCATGCGGTCGCGGGTCAGCCTGGCCACGCCGGCGGTGCCCCAGGGCACGTGTCGGAACAGGCAGGGATGGAAGGCCCGCAGACCGAGCAGCACGTAGCCCCCGTCCCGGGCGGGCAAAAGGGCCGCCTCGTGATCGCGCAGCGCGGCGGCGGCCGCCCTCAGATGGCGGGCGGTCAATGTGGGGCTGTCCGCGCCCATCAGGAGCACCGGCCTCCTAGCCCTCAGGGACCGCTGGGCGGCCCGCCCCATGCGTGCCCCCAGGTCGCCCGCTCCCTGGTCGCTTGCAGCGACCCCGTCGGGCAGGACGCGACCGGCCCAGTCCGGGTGGCCGAAGGCGGGACTCGCGCACAACTCCACCGGCCCGACCCCGGCCGCCAGCGCCTCGCCCAGGGCATGATCGAGCATCAGTCCGGCGAGACGTACCGCGCCCGCCTCCCCCAGGGCAGGGATCAGCCGGGTCTTGACCCGTCCTGGCACCGGGGCCTTGGCGAAGACCAGGACCCGGACGGGGCTCACCCGGCGCCACCCGGACTCTGGCCGCCCGATCGCGGCGGGCCCTGATAGCGGGCGACCAAGCGCTCGGCGGGCACGCCGCGTCGATAGTCGAGGCGCAGCCGCCACATGAGCAGGATGGTGCGCCAGGGACCCCGCGCGTCCCAGCGCCGACCCGAGGTGACCGCCCGGGCGTCCAGGCAGGCGGGGCGTCCCAGGCACTTGAGGCGCCTGGACAGCTCGATGTCCTCCATCAGGGGCTGGTCCGGATAGCCGCCGACCGCGTCAAAGGCCACCCGCCGGACGAAGATGGCCTGATCGCCGGTGGCGATGCCGGTGACGCGCGAACGCAGGTTCATGAGGGCCCCGACCACCCGCAGCACGGGGGCCCGCCCGGCGATGCGCACGTCGAACCGCCCCCAATGGCGCCGGCCGAGCGCCGTGCCGATGAGCCCCGCGGCCCCATCCGGCAGGCGGGTGTCGGCGTGGAGGAAGACGAGCGCCTCCCCCCGGGCCCGGGCCGCGCCGGCGTTCATCTGCCGGGCCCGCCCACGCGGGGCGGTCAGCACCGCGCTCGCCAGCGGCCGGGCGAGGTCCGGGGTGCCGTCGGTGCTTCCGCCGTCCACGACGATGACCTCATGCCCTGCGGCGTGCAGGGGCCCCAGTCCAGCCAGGGTCGCGACGATCCCCGCCGCCTCGTCCAGGGTCGGAACGATGATGGACAGCCTCACCCGGGCGCCGGCGGGCTGGTATCCGCCAGGGCGCCGCCGCAGCTGCTCCCCTGTCCAGCGGTGCAGCCGTAGCAATGGTCGGCAACGGCGATGGGGGCTTCGGGGAAGTCGGTGCGGAGCAGATCACGCAGATGGGCCCTCGCCCCCTCGGGTACCGGACCCAGTGGCAAGCCGAGCTGCTGGTTGAAGTCGCAGTCGTACAGCCGCGCCTGCCAGTCGACGCTCACCAGGTCCCGGCACATCACCTGATCCAGGTTCGCAGGGCAGAAGCCCTCCTTGAGCAGGGCGAGGTAGGCCGCGAAGCCCCCCGAGGAGACCAGGGCGCTGCCGAAGCGCTGGATCGGCATGTTGGTCAGGACGTAGAGCCGGTCGAAGCGGATGCCGTGGCGCTCCCACAGCTCGCGCTTGTAGGCCGCCTCCAGCCCCGGCTGATCCGGGGGCAGGCTGGCACCCCCGGGGTTGTAGACGAGATGTAGATCGAGCCCCGAGCCGGGCCGGCCATAGCCCAGGGCGTTGAGCCGCTTGAGGCCCGCGATGCTGCGCGCATAGACCCCGCGGCCGCGCTGGCGGTCCACGTTGTCCTCGAGATAGCAGGGCAGCGAGGCGACGATCTCCACCCCCTGTTCTGCGAGGAACGCCGCGAGGTCCTCCTGGCCGGGCTCCGAGAGGACGGTCAGGTTGCAGCGATCGATCACGTGGGACCCCAGGGCCCGCGCCGCTCGCACCAGGGAGCGGAAGCGGGGGTGCAGCTCCGGTGCCCCGCCGGTGAGGTCCAGGGTCGGGAGGCCCCGCGCGGCGAGGACTTCGGGGATCAGATCCAGGTCGGCGTCCGCCATCTGCTCGGTGCGGCCGGGCCCGGCGTTGACGTGGCAATGGACGCAACTCTGGTTGCAGCGATAGCCGAGGTTGACCTGGAGCGTCTTGATGGACCGACGGTGCAGGCGCGGGAAGTCACTGTCGCTCAACAGGGGGAGGGTGTCATGCATGGGTCTCCTCCACGCTCGGCGAGCCGCACGACCGCGTAGAATGGCGGTCTAAGCCGACATTATATCCACCAGGTATTCGCCGACAGCCATGGCGCCGGTGGGGGAGCCAGCCGGTCGGACCCGCATTTGGACAGGGCCCCGCAAGGGTGTGCGAGAATCGCGTGGTGCCGACCCACCGGCGCGCGTTCGCCGCCCTGCACCCTCCCGACTAGCTACTAGCAACCAGCAACTAGCCACTGCCAACCACATCGCCGACACGACAACCCCATGCTCGCCTGGATCGACCGCCTGCCGATCACCGTGCTCGTCGCCGCTGCCCTGACCCTGGGGCTCGCCCCGTTCGTCCCGGAGCCCCATGTCTGGGAGAAGCTCAAGCTCCTGGCGGCCGGCGACCTGGTGCGGCCCATCGACATCTTCGACCTCGTCCTGCACGGCGCCCCCTGGGTCCTGCTCGCCATCCGGCTGGCCCGGGCCTACCGGCCCCCCGCGCGATGAGCCCCACGGACCCGCTGCTGTTCGTCTACAACGCCGACAGGGGTCTCTACAACACCCTGGCGGACATCGGCCACAAGCTGTTCTCCCCGGGCACCTATCAGTGCCAGCTGTGCGCCATCACCCATGGCCTGCTCCGGGAGCGGGAGCAATGGCGAGACTTCGTGGAAACGCTTGGGGTGCCCTGTGAGTTTCTGCACCGCAACCAGTTCCGCGAGCGCTTCCCCGCGTGTTCGGCGCCGCTGCCCGCGGTCTTCCGGCTGACCCGGGGCAGCCCCGAGCAATGCGCCAGTGCCGCCGAGATCGCGGCCTGCGTCGGGCTTGCGGACCTCATGGCCCTGATCCAACGTCGCTGTATCGCCGACGACGCGGTGAACCCGAAGCCTTAGCCGGACTGCGGCGCTGGGAACGTAGCGACGCCGGCGGTAAACGAGTTGGGGGATGTGAGGGCCCGGCGGGGATCACGTTCGACTGTATCTTTCGAGAATGAAGACCATGCTTCCGCAACCATCCGCGCAGCCGACTATGCCGACCCAAGGAGACCCCTAGCCCGTGGACGCCTTCGTCCAGACCCATGAGGCCGCCATCCGCCTCGGTGCCTTCCTCGGCATCTTCGCCATCATGGCCCTCTGGGAGCTGCTGGCGCCGCGCCGGGCGCTGACGGTCTCAAAGCCGCTGCGTTGGGCGAGCAACCTGGGCCTGGTGGTCCTCAACACCCTGGTGCTGCGTCTGCTCTTCCCCGCCGCGGCGGTGGGGGTGGCGGCCGTCGCCGCCGAGCGGGGCTGGGGGCTGCTCAACATCCACCCCCTCCATCCGGCCCTGGCCCTGGTGCTTGCCGTGGTGGCCCTGGACCTGGTGATCTGGGTGCAGCACGTCCTGGTGCATGCCGTTCCGGCCCTGTGGCGCCTGCATCGGGTGCACCACGCGGACCTGGACTACGACCTGACCACCGGGGCGCGCTTCCACCCCCTGGAGATCGTGCTCTCCATGCTGATCAAGTTCGCGGCCATCCTGGTGCTGGGTCCCTCGGTGGTCGCGGTGGTGGTCTTCGAGGTGGTGCTCAACGCCACCTCCATGTTCAACCACGGAAACGTGCGCCTGCCCGCCTGGCTCGACCGTCGGCTGCGCTGGGTCCTCGTGACCCCGGACATGCACCGGGTGCACCACTCGATCGAGGACGACGAGACGAACTCGAACTTCGGGTTCAACCTGTCCCTTTGGGACCGGCTCTTCGGCACCTATCGCGAACAGCCGCGGGCGGGCCACGCGGGCATGATGATCGGCATCCGGGACCATCGGGATCCCCGCGAGGTCTCCCGCCTGCCGGGCATGCTGGCCCTGCCCTTCCGCGGGGCGGTCACGGACTACGCCATCAACCGGCGCCGATGGTCCGACCCACCGACCCAGGGTGGGGGGCCCGAGTGAACCAGCGGCTGGCGCGCGTCCTCGGCGCGCTCGCGCTCGCCGGGGCGATCGGGCTCGTCGTTCTCTATCGGGACCGGCTCGATACCTCGGCCCTGGAGACATGGGTGAGCGCGGCGGGGGCGGCCGGCCCCCTGCTCTTCATCGGGCTCTATGCCGCCGCCACGGTCCTGTTCCTGCCCGGGTCGCTCCTGACCCTCGCGGGGGGTGCCCTCTTCGGACCCCTGTGGGGCACGCTGTTCAACCTGATAGGCGCGACACTCGGGGCTGGCCTGGCCTTCCTGGTCGCCCGCTACCTGGCCGGCGACTGGGTCCAAGCGCGCACCAAGGGGCTGCTCGCCCGTCTGATCCAGGGCGTGGAGGCCGAGGGCTGGCGTTTCGTCGCCTTCACGCGGCTGGTCCCCCTCTTTCCGTTCAACCTGCTGAACTATGCGCTTGGGCTCACCCGCATCTCCTTCCTGCACTACCTCTTCGCGACCCTCGTCTTCATGCTCCCGGGGGCCGTCGCCTACACCTACCTGGGCTACGCGGGCCGCGAGGCGATTGCCGGTGGCGAGGACCTGATCCAAAAGGGGCTCACCGCACTCGCCCTGCTCGCCGTGGCGGCCTTCCTGCCGCGGCTGGTGGCGAGGCTTCGGCAGGGGCCGGGGTCGTCGTCTTCCTGAGGACCGGTCAACCAGCCGCACTTGGAGCGGCCCAACCACGGCTGTAGACTAAGTCGCGGACTAAGTCACGGGGGTTCCCGCATGAGCCTGATCGTCAACGTACACGAGGCCAAGACCCATTTCTCGAAGCTTCTGGAGCAGGCGCACCAGGGGGAGGAGGTGATCGTCGCCAAGGCAGGCAAGCCCTATGCGCGCCTCGTGCCGCTCGCGGAGACCCCACCGGAACGGCGGCCCGGCCGGCTGGCTGGGCGGGTCGACGACGCCTTTTTCGAGCCCCTGCCGGAAGAGGAGCTGGAAGCCTGGGAGGGGGCCTGATGCGCCTGCTGCTGGACACCCACACCCTCCTGTGGTGGCTCACCGACGATCCGCGCCTCTCGGAAGTCGCCCGGCAAGCCATCGCCAATCGCGACAACGAGATCCATGTCAGCGCCGCCAGCGCGTGGGAGATCGCCACCAAGCAGCGCATCGGCAAGCTCGAGGGCGTTCCGGATACGACGACCCGTTACGGTGAGCTCGTCGAGGCCGACGGCTTCCGACACCTTCCAATCAGCCACCTGCATGCCTTGCGGGCCGGCAGCTGGCCGATCGCCCACCGCGACCCCTTCGACCGGATGCTGGCGGCCCAGAGCGCCTTGGAGCGCCTGCCCCTGGTGACCCGCGATCCGGCGTTTGTGTTGTTCGAGGTGGAGACGCTGTGGTGAGGGCGGGCGAGGCCGGCGTCGGCGCTCCCCGGCGGGGCGTCGAGGCCAGCCTCGAGTCCGCTGGGTGGGCGCTGTGCCGGCTGGAAGCCGGCGCTCCCGCTCACCCCGTCGCGGTGCGGATCCACTCAACCCGCTTGCGCATCACCCCGTAGTAGACCACCGGGATCACCACCAGGGTCAGCACGGTGGAAACGAAGAGGCCGAAGAGCAGCGACACCGCCAGGCCCGAGAAGATCGGATCGTCGAGGATGAAGACCGCACCCGCCATGGCGGCCACGGCGGTGAGCGCGATGGGCTTGGCGCGCACCACGGCGGAGTTGACCACCGCCTCGTCGAAGAGTCGGCCCTCGCGCACCTGCTGGTTGATGAAGTCCACCAGCAGGATGGAGTTGCGCACGATGATGCCGGCGAGCGCGATCATGCCGATCATGGAGGTGGCGGTGAACTTGGCCCCCAGGAGGGCATGGCCGGGCATGATGCCGATGATGGTCAGCGGGATGGGGGCCATGATCACCAGGGGCACCAGATAGCTTCGGAACTGGGCGACCACCAGCAGATAGATCAGGACCAGACCCACCCCGTAGGCGATCCCCATGTCGCGGAAGGTCTCATAGGTCACCTGCCACTCGCCGTCCCATTTCAGGCTGTACTCGTAGGGATTGACCGGCTGCTGGGTGAGCCACTGGGCAAGTCCCAGCTCGTCGCCGAGCCGCCCGGCGATCTCCGCCATGCCGTAGAGGGGGCTGTCGGTCTCGCCGGCCATGTCGCCGGTCACGTAGACCACGGGCAGCAGGTCCTTGTGGAAGATGCTGTGGGCACGCTCGGTGGGGAGCACCTCGACGATCTCGGACAGGGGCACCAGTGCGCCGCTCATGGAGCGCACGCGCAGGGCCAGGACCTGCTCCAGGTCGGCCTTGTCGGCCTCGGCGTACTCGACGCGTATGGGCACCGCGTACTTCACGTTGGCACCGTGCAGATAGGTCATGTCCTCGCCCTGGAGCACCGTCGCCAGCGCCTGGGAGACGTCGCTCTGGGGGACACCCAGGCGCGCCGCCTTGGCCCGGTCCACCTCCACGATGAGCTTCCGGGAGGGGTACTCCACCGAGTCGTCCACGTCGACGATGTCCGGGGTGGTCTCGAAGATCGTGCGGATCTTGCGCGCCGCCTCGATCTGACCCGCGTAGTCCAGACCATAGACCTCGGCGACCAGCGGGGACAGCACGGGCGGACCCGGCGGGATCTCCACGATCTTGGCGTTGCCGTCGAAGCCCCGGGCGATCTCCTGCAGCGGCCCCCGCATCCGCAGGGCGATGGCGTGGCTCTGGTCCTCCCGGTGGTGCTTGTCCACCAGGTTGACCTGGATGTCGCCCAGGTTCGCCCCCGAGCGCAGGTAGTACTGACGCACCAGCCCGTTGAAGTTGATGGGGGCGGCGGTGCCCGCGTAGACCTCGTAGTCGGTCACCTCGGGGACGGTCTCCAGGTACTCGCCCATCTCGGCCAGCACCCTGGCGGTCCGCTCCAGGCTGGTCCCCTCGGGCATGTCCAGAACCACCTGGAGCTCGCTCTTGTTGTCGAAGGGCAGCATCTTGAGGATCACGACCTTGCCGACCGCGAGCATCAGGGAGCCCCCGATCAGCACCAGGATCCCCGCGAGCAGCAGCCAGCGGTTCAGGTTGCCCCTGGCACCGCCCAGGAAGGGGCCGATGACCGCGCCGAAGAAGCGCGCCATGGCGCCCTCGGAGGACTCGCCCTCGCCGTGATCGCCCCCATGGGCGTGGCCCTGGTGCCCGTGGCGCCTGCCGAGCATGAAGTTGGTCATCCAGGGGGTGAAGATGAACGCCACCAGGAGGGAGAGCAGCATGCCGGTGGACGCGTTGATCGGGATCGGCGACATGTAGGGCCCCATGAGGCCGGTGACGAAGGCCATGGGCAGGAGGGCCGCAATGACGGTGAAGGTGGCGAGGATGGTGGGTCCGCCCACCTCGTCCACGGCCGTCGGCATCAGGTCCAGGAGCTTGCGCCCGGCGTTGCGCTTCATCGCCAGGTGCCGGTGGATGTTCTCCACCACCACGATGGCGTCGTCCACCAGGATGCCGATGGAGAAGATCAGGGCGAACAGGGAGACGCGGTTGAGGGTGAAGCCCCAGGCCCAGGAGGCGAAGAGCGTCAGGGCCAGGGTGACCACCACGGCGGCGCCCACGATGATCGCCTCGCGCCAGCCGATGGCCAGCCAGACGAGCAGGATGACCGAGGCGGTGGCGAAGACGAGCTTGCTGATGAGCTTCTTGGCCTTGTAATCGGCGGTGGCCCCGTAGTTGCGGGTGATCGTCACCTCCACCCCGTCGGGGATGAAGGTGCCTTCAAGCTGCTGGAAGCGGTCGATGACGCGCTGGGCCACCTGGACTGCGTTCACCCCCTCCTGCTTGGCCACGGCGATGGTCACCGCCGGGGTGGTGCCCTTGAGGTCGATACCGACGTGGTGAGCCCCCGGACCGCCGCCCATCCAGACATAGTCGCTCGGCTGCTGCGGGCCGCGCTCGATGGTGGCCACGTCGCGCAGGTACACGGGCCGCCCCGCATGCAGGCCGACCACCAGATCGGCGATCTGGTCCGGCGAGCTGAGGAAGGTCCCGGCCTGGACCAGGATCTCCTGGTTGTCGGAGGTCACCTCCAGGTTGTCCGCGATCACGTTGCCCGCCTGGAGCGAGCGGCGCAGATCCGTGATGTCGATCCCGTAGCCCGCCAGGGCCTGGGGGTGCAGCAGGACACGCACCACCTGGCCGGGCATGCCCACCGTATAGACATCCCGGGTGCCGGGGACGCGCTTGATCTCCTGCTCGACGGCATGGGCCACCTGGCCCAGCTCATAGGCGCCCTTCTCCGGGTCCTTGGACCAGAGGGTGGCGGTGATGATGGGCACGTCGTCGATCCCCTTGGGCTTGACGATCGGCGTGCCCACGCCGAGGTTTCTCGGCAGCCAGTCCTGGTTGGACAGGACCTTGCTGAACAGGCGCACCACCGCATCGGTGCGGTCCTCGCCCACCTTGAACTGGACCGTGACCACGGCCATGCCCGGCCGGGAGACCGAGTAGACGTGCTCGATTCCCCGGATCTCCGAGAGGACCTGCTCGGCGGGGCCCGCCACCAGGTGCTCGATCTCGCTCGCCGAGGCCCCCGGGAAGGGAATGAAGACGTCGGCGAAGGTGACGTTGATCTGGGGCTCCTCCTCGCGGGGCGTCACCAGGACCGCGAACACCCCCAGCAGCAGGCCCAGCAGGGCCAGCAGGGGGGTGATCTCCGTGTTCTGGAAGCGCTCGGCGATACGGCCCGAGATGCCGAGGCGCTCAGCCATTGTGCTCCCCCGCCCCGGTCACATGGCGCACCGGCGCCTGGCTCTTGAGGACCACGCCGGCGGCGATCGGGTCCAGGGCGACCCGCTCGCCCTCGGTCAGGCCGGCGAGGACCGCCACGGCCCCGTCGAGGGCGCGGCCCAGTCGGATCTGGCGGAAGTGGACATGGTCGCCCTCGCCCACGACGTAGACGCCGGTGACCTCCGAGCGGTAGACCACGGCCTCCCTGGGGATCACCAGGTCCTGCTTCTCCCCGACAACGAAGCCGGTCTTCACGTACATTCCGGGGAAGAGCACCCGGGTCCCCTCCGGCAGATCCACCCGGACCTTGAAGGTGTTGGAGCCCGGATCGGCGAACGGGAAGATCGTGATCTTGGAGCCCTCGACCACCTGATCATCGGGAAGATAGACCCGCACGACCCCGCCCCGACGCACAGCGGGGATCACGCTCTGGGGCACGTCCACGATCACCCGCAACTCCTCCAGCGAGACCCCGGTCATGACCGGCTGGCCGGGGCTGGCGATCTCGCCCAGCTCGACGTGACGGTGGGTGACGATCCCGGAGTACGGGGCGCGGATCTGGGTGTACTGGAGCTGCTCCTGGGCCTGCTCCAGTCGCGCCGTGGCCGCGTCGAGGGCCGCGTTGGCGCTCTCGAGATCCGCCGTGGCCTGGTCCATGGCCGAATCGGAGACGTTCTTGGTGGCGTAGAGCCCCTTGACGCGGTCGTACTCATCCTTGGCCTGCTGGAGCTTGGCGTTCGCCGACTTCAGATCGGCGGCCGCCTGGGCCACCTGGGCGCGGTGCTCGGTGTCCTTGAGCCGCGCGACCACCGCCCCCTTCTCGACGAAGTCATCGACGTCGTAGAGGATCTCCTCGACCTGACCCTGGGTCTGGGCCGAGACCGTGGTGCGGTTGACCGCCTCGACCACCCCGTCCAGCCGGTACTCTCTAGGCACGGTAAGGTACTGCGCCAGGGCCGTCGCCAGCCCGGCGTCCAGGGGTTCGGCCTCGGCCGGCGCCTGCGGCTGCGGCTGCGCAAGCACCACGGCGCTGAAGGCCAACAAGGCGGCCACGGCCGCCGAACGATTGAAGTGGTGCATGGGGGATACCCGATTGAATATTAGATATCCCTTATATTACCGCTTTTTATATTTGTTTCAAGGGCTTTCATGAACACGGCGGGTTGGTGGTGGGCAACCGGCACGCGATGGAGGGTCTCGACACACGCCAAAGGGGGCACGGGGGCTCGCCTCTGGCGCTCTCCGACGTCTGACTCACCCCAAGATAGACGGGACAAGGATAAGTGGCGAGCAGGCGCACTCGACGACGCGGGCCCTCGGTTGGCATGATCTGCGCCTCAGATCGCGCCAGATCGAGGTCGCCGCGACCGAACTGCTTGCGCGGGGATGGCGGCATTCAATCCGTTTGAGCCAGGGGGAAGTCCATGGGTGGGTTGTTTCGGATCTTGGGGTTCCTGCCCTTCGTGTCGATGATGTTCCTGAACGCCTTCGTGGACCTGGGCCACAAGATCATCATCCAGAACACCCTGTTCAAGACCTTCGACGGCGATGCCCAAATCCTGCTGACGGCGATCGTCAACGCCCTGATCCTGCTGCCCTTCGTCCTGCTCTTCACGCCCTCCGGCTTCCTCGCCGACCGCTTTCCCAAGAATCGGGTCATGCGGGTCAGCGCCTGGGCGGCGGTCACCCTCACCCTGGCCATCACGGTCTTCTATTATCTGGGCTGGTTCTGGGCCGCCTTCGCCATGACCTTCCTGCTGGCGGTCCAGAGCGCCTTCTACTCGCCGGCGAAATTCGGCTACATCAAGGAGCTGGTCGGCAAGGAGTCCCTCGCGGCGGCCAACGGCTGGGCCCAGGCCACCGCCACCACGGCCATCCTCACCGGGATCTTCGTCTTCTCCATCCTGTTCGAGGGGCGCCTGGCGGGTCAGAGCTACAGGAGCCCCGGGGAGGTCATGCATCTCATCGCCCCCGTGGGCTGGTTCCTGGTGCTGGGGGCCCTGATCGAGCTCGGGCTGGCCTATCGTCTGCCCCTCACCCAGCCCGGTCAGGAGCTCGCCTTCGCCTGGGGCGACTACCGCAGCGGACGCTACCTGCGGCAGAACCTGCGCTCGGCCTGGGACAACCGGGTGATCTGGCTCTCCATCATCGGGCTCGCGGTCTTCTGGTCCATCTCCCAGGTGATCCTGGCCGTGTTCCCCGCCTTCGCCAAGGAGACCCTGGGGGAGACCAACACGGTCGTGATCCAGGGCATGCTGGCCTGCTCCGGCGTCGGCATCATCCTGGGCTCCGTGGTCGCCGGGCGGGCCTCGCGGGGCCATATCGAGACGGCGCTGGTCGCCATCGGGGCCATCGGCATCGCCGTCGCCCTGTTCATCCTCCCGGGGCTGCCGACCATCTGGATGCACGGGGTCAACTTCCTGGTGCTGGGCTTCCTGGGGGGGCTCTTCTTGGTGCCCCTGAACGCGCTGATCCAGTTCAACGCCGGGGAGGCGGGGCTGGGTCGGGTGCTGGCTGCCAGCAACTTCATCCAGAACCTGTGGATGCTGGCGTTCCTGGCGGTCACGGTCGTGGCGGCCAAGGCCGAGGTGGGGGCCCTGGCCCTCATGGTCGGACTGGCGGGCGTAGCCGTGATCGGGGCCCTCTATACCCTCTACCAGCTGCCCCAGTCCCTGGTGCGCTTCCTGATCGCCCGTCTTCTGGCGACACGTTACCGGCTCAACGTGATCGGCCTGAAGAACCTGCCGGCCCAGGGCGGGGTGCTGATGCTGGGCAACCACATCAGCTGGGTGGACTGGGCCATGGTGCAGATGGCGAGCCCCAGGCCGGTACGCTTCGTCATGGAGCGGGAGATCTACGAGCGCTGGTACCTCAAGCGCTTCCTGGACTTCTTCGGGGTGGTGCCTATCTCCCGGGGCAGCAGCCGCCAAGCGATTAAGACGGTCTCCGAGCTGCTGGATCGGGGCGAGGTGGTCTGCCTCTTCCCGGAGGGCACCATCAGCAAGAACGGCCAGCTCTCCGAGTTCAAGCGGGGCTTCGAGCTGGCGGCCCGGGCGGCGGGCTCCGGGGTAATCCTGCCCTTTTATCTCCGCGGACTCTGGGGCAGCCGATTCTCCTATGCGAGCCAGAAGCTCAAGGAAGGCCGCCGGGAGGGCCGGGCGCGCAACGTCGTCGTCGCCTTCGGCCCCACCCTGGCCCTGGACACGGGCGCGGAGCGGGTGAAGCAGGCCGTATTCGAGCTCTCGGTCAGCTCCTGGCAGACCTACGTGGCCGGACTCCCCACCCTGCCCCAGGCCTGGATGACCGCGGCCAAGCGGGCACCCGGCGCCGTCGCCGTGATCGACTCGGCGGGGCCCAGCCTCAGCAACCGACGCCTGATCGCCGCCGTGCTCCTCTTCGCCCGGCGGATCCGCCGCCTGGCCCCCGAGCCCGCCCTGGGCATCCTCCTGCCGGCGAGCTCCGCCGCGGCGATCGCCAACCTGGCGGGGCTCCTGGCAGGCAAGACCGTGGTCAACCTCAACTACACCGCCTCTCCGGAGGCCCTCAGGGCCGGGATCGCGGCGGCGGGCATCCGCCAGGTGATCACGGCAGACCGCTTCCTCAAGCGGCTCGAGGGGCGCGGGATCGACCTCGGGGCCGCCTTCGCGGACTGCACCCTGCACCCGATGGAGGGGCTACGGGCGCGGATCGGCAAGCTGGAGGCACTCGCCACGCTGGGGCTGGCGAGCCTGCTCCCGGCGGACGCACTCCTCGCCCTCTATGGTCGACCCGGCGACCCGGAGGACACCGCCGCCATCCTGTTCTCCAGCGGCAGCGAGGGCACACCCAAGGGCATCGAGCTGACCCATCGAAACATCCTGGGCAACCTGCGACAGATCTCGGACGTCCTGAATGCCGAGTCGAGCGACATCGTCCTCGCCAACCTGCCCCCCTTCCACGCCTTCGGGCTCACGGTGACCACCTTCCTGCCTCTGATCGAGGGCATCCCCATGGTCTGCCACCCGGACCCCACCGACGCCCTGGGCACCGCCAAGGCCATCGCCCGCCACCGGGCCACGGTGCTCTGCAGCACCTCCACCTTCCTGCGGCTCTACACCCGCAACAGGAAGGTGCATCCACTCATGCTCGACTCGCTGCGAATCGTGGTGGCCGGGGCCGAGCGCCTGGCCCCGGACGTGCGCGAGGCCTTCCTGCTCAAGTTCGGCAAGCCCATCTACGAGGGCTACGGGGCCACCGAGACCACCCCGGTGGCCAGCGTCAACGTCCCGGACACCATCGAGACCGACACCTGGAAGACCCAGGCCGGCTCAAGACCCGGGACCGTCGGCCTGCCCCTGCCCGGCACCGCGTTCCGGGTGGTGGACCCCTTGACGCTCGAGTCCCTCCCCCCCGGGGAGGACGGGCTCATCCTGATCGGCGGGGTCCAGGTCATGAAGGGCTATCTCGGGGCCCCGGAGAAGACCGCCGAGGCGGTGGTGGAGCGCGACGGCATGCGCTGGTACAAGACCGGGGACAAGGGCCACCTGGACGCGGACGGCTTCCTCACCATCGTGGACCGCTATTCCCGCTTCGCCAAGCTGGGCGGGGAGATGGTCAGTCTCGGGGCGGTGGAGGAGCAGGTGCGCGCGGTCTTGAAGCAGCCGGAGCTGGAGCTCGCGGCCGTCAACCTGCCGGATGAAAAGAAGGGGGAGCGGATCGTGCTCCTGACCGCCGCGGAGATCGATGGGGAGGCCCTGCGCAAGGCCCTTCTGGAGGCCGGCGCGAACCCGCTGAGCATCCCATCGGAGGTGCACCGGGTCGACGCCATCCCCAAGCTCGGCTCGGGCAAGACCGACTTCGGGGGCGCGAAGCGACTGGCGCTGGCGGCTTGAGTCCGACTCCACAAACGCCTCCGGCCGGTCCTTTCGCGGCTGCCCGGGCAGTCGCGGCGCGGCCGGGCCCCGGTACCCCCATATCGGTGCGGTGGTCAGTACGCGGTCTTGGCAGAGACGTAGTCGATCAGCTTCTTCAGTCCACCCTTCATGGAGTACACGTTATCGAAGCCGATGTTGCGCAGCGCCATGGAGACCGCGGTGCAGCGCACGCCCGAATGACAGGTCACGACCACCGTCTTGTCGGTCGGAATCTGAGCGAGGCCCTCGGGGGTGAAGACCTTGTTCATCGGGATATGGAGCGCCTCGGGCTGGGTCACCCCGACGATGGACTGCTCGCGCTCCGTTCTGACGTCGAGCAACACGATGGGCTCACCCTTCTTCAGGCCCTCCACGACCTTGTCGGGGGTCATGAAGTGCAGCGCCTTGGCAGTCTGCTGCTCGTCGAAGGCGGCGAACAGGTTTTGGTAGGTCTGCGCCAGCTCCGCGTCGTAGGCCATCACGGGCCCGCCGAGCATCAGTGCGACCAGGGGTGCAATGACGTATCTGAACATCTCGACACCTCCCTAAGCGAAAACAACTCCTCAATACCCAGTATAGTACCCGGGAATTATCGTGCCCTGGTGTCGGGCGGATCGGACCACGGCGATCCGCACCGAACCCTGTCGAGCCATGGCCCCGCCGTCGCTGCGCCTCGATGGCTGGCGGACGCTCGTGCCCAGGGCCGGCGCCCGACGGCCCATCCGCTGCGCGCGCGCGGACCGACTCAGCCCCCGGACCACCCTGAATGCTCTTCGAGCCGAGACTCTCCATGAAACCAGAAAGCACCAGTCCAGGCAGTCGGGTCGCCTGGGGCGGCCTTGTTGCGGGCCTACCACTCGGCCCCCTGAGGGCGGACCCCGCGGATGTCGTCGCCCCCGAGGAGGCGGGGTCGCTGTTCAACGAGGCCTTTTTCCTCCGGCTGGGGTTCTCCTTCATCGTGGGGCTGGCGGCCGGCTTCGCCCTCAAGGTGGCCTTCAAGGTCGCCCTGGTGGTAATCGGGATCGCGCTGGTCGGCGTCTTCGCGCTCCAGTACGCGGGGCTCGCGGAGGTGGACTGGTCCGGCGTGGAGCTTCACTACGATACCGGCGCGGACTGGCTGGGCACCCAGGGCGGGGCCCTGCTCGACTTCATGGGGCGCAACCTGCCGAGCGTGGCGTCGTTTCTGGCTGGGTTGGCGGTGGGGTTGAAGTTGTAGGAAGTGGCTAGTGGCTAGGGCCGAGGCGGAATACCGCCGGGACAAAGCGGTAGGTCAAGCGTCCGCGGCAATCCAGAGGCGGAACAGGGCCAGTAGAAGGACTCGTGCTTGCTCGGTGATCCCGGGTGCCTGGGATTCCCGGGGGCCGGCGCAGTTGAGGACCCGGACCCGGTTGAGGTGGAGCCAGTGGGCGATCTCAGCGGGGTGGTGGGGCTCCTGGAGATCCCGGCACAGGAGGGGGCGTCCCCGGTGTCGCGCGAGCTCGGCGGTCAGCCGGGTCCCGCCGGAGAGGGGTCCCCGATGGAGGATCAGGGTGGCGTCGCTGTCCCGCACGTTCCAGTCCGTCCGCTCGGGATAGTCCGAGCTCGGCGTCTCCTGGAGCGGGAAAGAGTCCGGGATGGCCCCGTCCTCCGCTCGGCGCCCCGCCGGGCACCAGCCGCCCACCGCCAGACCGAGCTCCAGGGCGGCGGCCAGGGCCGCCCGATCCACCCCTGTCTGCCCGCCGGTTACCACCGTCGGCCGATCCCGATCGAGAGGCGGCGACGACTCGGCCTTGGCGCGCAACAGCTCCCGGTCCCGGCGGGCGAAATAGACATCCTCTTCCGCCTGCTCCTTGAGCTTGAGCTTGTCGACGAGTCCACTCACTTGTAGACGTCCAAGGCGTGGACACAGGAGCAGGCGACGTCATGCCCCGGCTCGATGGATCGGGCGACGCGCTCGACGTGCTTCTGGTGCCTGTAGAGCGGCCGCGCCTCCCAGATCGCCAAACCGTTGACGATCTCCAAGCGGATGCCCAGCTCGTGGGCACTGCGGAATCGATCGCCTAGAGACATGACCGTGATTCAGACCGCGCTTGCCATCAACTAAAGATCGTACGCGGGCGGAGGGCACGGTTCAAAGGCGCCAAAAGAAAACGGGGCCCGAAGGCCCCGCTTCCGTCTCATCCCAGAGAGGTTACAGCATCAGAAGCTGTGCATCATGCCGATGGAGAAGCCGTCCCACTGCGTCCGGCCGGGGATTCCGCTCAGGCTCTCGCCGCTGGGCGAGCCGTCGCCGATCGCACTGGTAAGCGTCGGGGCGTCGTTGCCGTCCACGCTGGTCTGGGTGTACAGCATGTAGGCCTTGGTGCGCTTGCTGAAGTTGTAGTCGACGCCGAGGGCCCAGGAGTCGGAGCTACCGTTGTAGTAGTCCTGATACAGGGAGTTATAGACACCGATATTGGCGCCAGTTTCGGCATAGACCGGGACCCCGACGGTACCGCCGGAGAAGTCCCGCTGGCCGTACATGCCCTTGAGCATCCAGTTGCCGAAGGAGTACCCGGCCTGGATCTGCCACAGCTCGGACTTGTCCGGACCGCCCGACAGATACCAGGAGAAGTCGCTGAGGTACACCACGGTTCCGTCTTGCAGCGTCTGGTCGTAGTAGGTCACGCCCTGGTAGGCGCTGCTTCCCGGCAGGTTGTCCTGGTTCTCGTAGATCGCGGTCAGGGTGAAGCCGTTCCAGTCGAGGAGGCCCAGGCCGAGACGCCACTTGTCGAAGGAATCGGTCGCCTGGTCGCAGCCTCGCAGAGTGAAGAGGTCTTGCTCGGCACCGAACAGAGTGCTGGTATACGTGTAGGGGAAGCAGCCGTTCAGGCTGGTCGCCGTGTCCATCTGCATGTCTTCGCTGACCGACTCGTAGGCGGCGGACGCGTAGAAGGGCCCGTTGCTGTAGATCAACGCGAGCGAGTAGCCCTCGGCGATCCCGTCGTCGTTCCAGTTCCGACCGGCTCCGGCCGTTGCCGCGCCGCCGGGGACGATGGCACCGGCGAACTGCAGCCCGCTCCAGTTGGGGCTGATGTAGGCCACGGTCTGGTCGAAGCGGAAGTCGTTGAAGCCGATGGTCCCGTTGTAGTCGGCCATGGTGTCGGCGAAGAGGTCCAGCTTACCGGTGGAGATCTTCATGGGGCTGTCATGCCGACCCAACAGCAAGGTACCCCAGTCGCTCGCGAGACCGACGAAGGTGTTCCGGTAGGTGATGCTATCGGAGTTGCTCACCACGTTGTTGTTGGTGTCGAAGTTGAGACCCAGCTCAACCTGGTAGATCGCCTTCAGGCCGTTGCCCAGGTCCTCGGACCCCTTGACACCGATACGGTTGGCGCGGCCCTCACCCTCGAGGTTGGCACCCCTGCTGAAGCCCCAACCCTTGAAGTCCGTCCCGGGCAGCCACCCACCCGGTGCCAATCGGTAGGTCCCCTGCAGTTCCATGGCCTGCTCAGGGGTGAGGACATCACCGGTAGGAACACGGCCCGCGATCGTTCCATCCGGCCGAACAAAATAGTCAAAGCCCGCGAACGCATCGTCGATGGTCAGGATGCCCGCGCTCGTGCGGACGACCGTCGCAGACGCGGCGCTGTTGTTGTAGACGGGGGCAATGGCGTTGTCGATCTCCTGATAGTCGAGGGAGACGTTCAACTTCCCGTAGAGGATGGCCTCCGCCGAGGCGATGGCGGGCGCGGCCAGGGTGGCGGCGACGGCCAGGGTTAGAAGCTTCTTGTTCATCGAGTTCTCCGCTGTTGTGGATTTAGCAACAAGGACTGCTGAAACTGAGTGCAACCGTGCTAGCAAGGGCAACTATAGTGGACAGAGGGGCCGTTTGCAACACTTTCGGGAAAAAAAAGATACAACAAAGCGGAGTGTTGTTTTTCTGCACTGAGAGCCGAAAGCCAAACGCCGGGCGCCCAGGGAGAAACCTTCGAGGCCGGCCCCTGAAGGTCCCACGGGGATGGGACGCCGGGGAGCCACCCCTCGGTCCTTCGTGCTCGCGGAAGTAAAAAGCCCGCAGGGAGCGGGCTTGATCGATGGCTGGGGGACTAGGATTCGAACCTAGGTTAACGGAGTCAGAGTCCGCTGTCCTGCCGCTAGACGATCCCCCAAAAGAGTTGCTAGTAGCTAGTGGCTAGTCACTAGGAGGTGGGGTCCTGGAAGTGCTTGATCAGGCCGCCGAGCATCTTGGCCAGCTGTTCCGCCTCGCGCACTAGGGCCTGTCCAATCTCAGAGGGCACAAACCCTGCCTCGATGCCGATCAGGAGTTGGGTCCAGCATTCGGCACAGGAACCCTTGGCAATGAGGAGAAATCTTACGCGCTCCTTCGGAGTCTCCCGCTCGTAGCCTTCCGCGATGTTGGAAGCAATGGACAGCGCCGAGCGAGTAACCTGATCGCGATAACCCCTATCGGGACACGCGCCCGTCGCCTTGTAGACATCAACGGCAAATCGGCAGGCCCGCTTCCAGACCTCCAGCCGCCGCAGCGCCTCCAACCCTCCCCCTGGGCCCTAGCAACTAGCCCCTAGCTCAAGCGCTTTAGCGCTTGGAGTATTGCGGCCGCTTGCGCGCCTTGTGGAGGCCGACCTTCTTGCGCTCCACCTCGCGGGCGTCGCGGGTCAGGAAGCCGGCGCGGCGCAGGGGGGAGCGGTGCTCCTCGTTGTAATCCACCAGGGCGCGGGCGATTCCGTGACGGATGGCGCCCGCCTGACCGGTATTGCCGCCGCCGTGGACGGTGATCTTCACGTCCACCCGATCGAGCAGCCCGGCGGTCTCCAGGGGCTGGCGAACCACCATGCGGGCGGTCTCCCGACCGAAGAAGGTATCGAGGGGGCGCCCGTTCACCGTGATGGCACCGGACCCGGCGGTCAGATAGACCCGCGCGGTCGAGGTCTTGCGGCGGCCGGTGGCGTACTGAGTCTCCGACATGGATCGAGTTTCCTGCAAACGCCCTTAGGCGTCAAAGTTGAGGGGCTGTGGCTGCTGCGCCTGGTGCCCGTGCTCTGGGCCCGCGTAGACACGCAGCTTGCGAAACATGGAGCGACCCAGGGGCCCGCGGGGCAGCATGCCCTTCACCGCGATCTGGATGGCCCGCTCCGGGTGGGTCTCCAGGAGCTTCGCCAGGCTCATGGACTTTAGATGCCCCACGTAGCCCGTATGGCGGTGATACATCTTGTCCTGGAGCTTCTTGCCCGTCACGCGGATCTTCTCCGCGTTGACCACGACGATGTAGTCGCCCGTGTCCACGTGCGGGGTGTATTGGGGCTTGTGCTTGCCCCGCAGACGCCGCGCGAGCTCGGCGGCCAGGCGCCCCAGGGTCTTGCCGTCGGCGTCCACCAGATACCAGGTGCGACGCACCTCGGCCGGCTTGGCGCTTACAGTGGTGGTCATGTCCGTTTCTCTCCAGGGCCCCTGGCGGCAACCGGCGCGGAAGGAAGCCCCACGAAAGCCTGAGTAGTTGCGAGAAAGACCGCGAATATTACCGGCGCTTCAGCGGACAAGCAAGTCCCAGGAAGGGCCGAGGACCGAGTGGCTAGGGCCGGAGAGGATTGGCACACGCTGGCCTATTGCGCCTCCTGTCCGGGCGAGGGACCGCGCTGATCGAATGCCGGGATGGCATTCGACCAGCATCTCGTCAGGTAACTGCGGCGGCTGATTCGCCGCTCGCGCGACTCACGCCTGCGGAAGGAGCAAGCGCTCGACCACTTGGCCCTTCAGGAGGTGCTCGGAGAGGATCTCATCGATGTCCTCCTGGTCCACATAGGTGTACCAGGTGGCCTCCGGGTAGACGACGATCACCGGGCCTTCCTCGCAGCGGTCGAGACATCCCGCCGTATTGATCCGTACCCCCCCCTTGCCGGCAATCCCCAGCTCCTTGGCTCGCCGCTTGAGGTAGTCTCGCATGGCCCGCGCGCCACACTGGCCGCAGCTTTGACTCCCATCCTCACGCTCGTTGGTGCAGAAAAAGACGTGGTGGCGGTAGTAGAACAAACGAAAAGCCTCCCGCGCCGACCCCACGGCCGGCACACACAGCCAAAGCCCTCGAAAGGTTACCATGGAGTGGTTGTAGCATCGTCCGCCTCACGCCCTCTCGTCCTCCGACCTGAACCTCCATTGATTCCCGTGTCTGCCTTTCCCGACCTTCCAGACCCGGCATCGTGAGCCCAGAGCAACTCCTCGAGCTCGCCGACCAGTGCGTGAAGTGCGGTCTGTGCCTGCCCCACTGTCCGACTTATTCCCAGCTGGCGAATGAGGGCGACTCCCCTCGGGGGCGCATCGCTCTGATCCAAGGATGGGCCTCCGGGCGGCTACCCCTGACGGCTGGCCTGGTCGAGCATCTCGACCGCTGCCTGACCTGCCGCGCCTGCGAGGGCGCCTGCCCGTCACTGGTGGCCTTCGGCAGGCTCATGGACGGCAGCAAGGCGGCGAGGGTCGATCTGATGCCCGGTTGGCGGCGCGCCCTCAGGCTGGCGCGGCTTAGACTCCTAGCCTCGTCCGGGCTGACGACCCTCCTGGCACGGCTGCATCTGCACCTCGGACTTGGCCGCCTGGCGACATGGGCGCGCATGGCGCGATGGCCCGGGATCGGCCCCTGGGTCCGGCTCGCGCGGGTCATCCCGAGCACCGCCAGCTCGGTCGCCCCGAGCACGCCGCGGGCACCCGACCTGGAGCTCTTCACCGGCTGCATGGGAGGGCTCGCCCAGGGACGGGCCATCGCCGCCGCCCGGGCACTGCTCGATGCGTTGGGGCTGCGGGCTCGGATCGCGCCGAAGCCCGGATGCTGCGGCGCCATGTTTCGCCATAACGGCTTCCCCGGGGAGGCCGACGTCGCCCGCGCTGCCTGGGCCCGGGGGCCGGACGACCCGCCCCTGGTCGGGCTCGCCAGCGCCTGCGTGGCTGAGCTAAGGGAGCAGCCGGGCGGGCCCAAGGCCCTCGAGCTGTGCGACTACTTAGACCGCCTGAGCCCCCCGAGCGACTTCGACTTCGCCCCCATGGAGGGACGCGTGCTGGTCCACGAGCCCTGCTCCCACCGCAATCTGCTCAAGGACACCGGCGCCGTCTATCGGCTCCTGGCACGCATTCCGGGACTGGAGGTCCACCCCCTGCCCGGTAACGCCGCCTGCTGCGGCGCCGCCGGCACCTACCTCCTGGACCAGCCCGAGATGGCCAGGGCGCTGCTCGCGCCCAAGCTCGCCGCCATGGCCGAGCTGGCGCCGACCTACCTGGTCACCACCAATCCCGGCTGTGCCCTGCATCTGGCCGCCGGCATCGCGGAGGCGGGAATGGCCATCCAGGTGTGTCATCCGGTGGAGCTGCTCGAAAGGCAGCGAGTGGCGAGGAGCGAGCAACCAAGCTCAGTGGCTTAGGCCAAGACCCTCGCTGCTCGCCAACTGACTGACCGTTGCAGTGGGCGTCCAGGAGTCCCAGAATCCGATGAGCATTTCGAACGCTCCAGAGCGCAGCCTATGACCACCCGCCACTACAGCACCCTCGACCGGCTCCTGATGAGCGCGGACAACGCCCTGAGGACCGTCTTTGGACGTCCCCAGATCACGGAGCGTCCGGACCCGGCGGCCGACCTACCCGAGACCGACCTCGGCGAGCAGGAGCGGCGCCACGTCGCGCGACTGATGCGTATCAACCACACGGGGGAGGTTTGCGCCCAGGCGCTCTATCAGGGCCAGGCCCTGACGGCCCGGCTCCCGGAGACCCGGCGCCGCCTGGAACGCTCCGCGCAGGAGGAGAACGACCATCTGGCCTGGTGCGAGACCCGGATCGCCGAGCTGGGCGATCGCAAGAGCCTGCTCAACCCCCTCTTCTACGCGGGTTCCTTCGCGATCGGCGCGGCGGCCGGATTGGCCGGGGATCGCTGGAGCCTGGGCTTCGTGGTGGAGACCGAGCGCCAGGTGGAGGACCATCTGGACGACCACCTCGCCCAGATCCCGGAGCGGGACGAACGTACCCGCGCCGTGCTCGAGCAGATGAAGCTCGATGAGATCCATCACGCGCAGGTGGCCGGGGCCGCGGGCGGCGCCGAGCTACCGCCGCCGATCCGGCTGGCGATGCGCCTGGCGTCCAAGGTGATGACCCGCGGCGTCTATTGGGTCTGAGCGGTGACCGCCGGAGTCGCGCCGGGAGTGCGCTCCGATGCTCCCTCACCCACAGAGGGTGTCGCAAAAGCTAGTCTGCAAGCGCCTTACCCCTCGTAGGGGGAAAGGGTGGGACGGGGTGATGACCGTGGAATCAGTGAGATGGACGGTCTCTACCCCCACCCGAACGCTGCCCCTGGAAGAGGAAGGGGCTTTTGCGACACCCTCCCAGAGGGAGGGCTCGGCCTTCGGGATTGACCTCTGGGTCCAGTCAGTCCTGAAAGACGCGCTCGTAGTATCGCCGCCAGAGGTCCTCGCCGAAGACCGACCCCAGGACCAGGGGCAAGGGCACGGTCCCCTGGGACAGGAGCGCATTGTGGAAGTCCCGCGGTGAGGGCGCGCCACCCTCGCAGCCCCCCCACTCCTCCCGAGCGGCCTCGAGGAGCAGCCACCCCAGGGCCCCCGCGAGGGCGTCGCCCGGGGCCCGCGCGATGTCAGCGAGCTGGGCGTCGGCCATCGGACCCGCTTGCCCGATCGCGGCAAGTCGCGCCAGGGCCCCATTCTCGTCGACGAGGCCCCGATGGAGGTCGAGGTCCAACCGGGCCAGAAACAGGCGCTCCCGCTGCCGTTCGAGGCAGGCGATACGCCTCCCCGGGTCCGCCTCGGGCCGCATCGAGAACGCCCGATCGAGATAGAGATGCCAGCCGAGGCTCAAGGATTGGGCGTTCGCGAGACGCCTCGGCATCCGACCCGCCCTGGGCCGATGGGCGAAGGCGAGCAGGTGGGCCCCGCCCCAGCCAGCGGCCAGGCACGCGTCCCGCAGGGACTCGCGGTACCCCGCGGCGTCCCCGGGCCCGCCGGGCGTCAGGTACAGGGTGCCCGCACCGGTGTCCCACGCCCGGTAGGAGACAACGAACCGCTCGAGCCCCGGACAGGGGGGTCGGATGTCGACCCCCAGGGGCTCCCGGGGCAGGCTGACCAGGCCGCTTGTCTGGATCTCCCTCCTTAACCCGTCGCACAGGGACTGATACTCGGATGCGCTGACCGCCGGCTGCGCCTTGACCCCTTCCAGACGATCGGGCGCAGCCTCGGACGGTGACACAGGAGGACAGCCGCGGATCGCCTCCTCCACCCCGGTAATGGCCCGCTCGAGCGCATCTCCCGCCCTCGCTCCGTCGACCTGCAGGAAATGGAGCTCGGCCAGGCGCAGCGCCAGGTGGCTCGCACCGCAGCCCAACGACCCCGTCGCCTGAGGAAGGATCTCGCCGACCAGGAGATCCCGAAACCCGACGAGGGCGTCGCAGGCCAGCTCCGCCAGGGATTCCAGCTCGTTCAGGCCCTGGCAGCGACCCCGCAACCAGGGTCCGCGGACCAGATCACGCAGGTAACAGCGCCCTTCTTCCGCCTCCCGTGCGGCCGCCCTCACCAGTCCTGGGGCCAGGGACCCAACGGCCTCCCGCAACTGCCCCTGGGCGTGGCGTAGATACTCCGGCACCTGGCTCAGGAGCCGCGCCAACCAGTCCCCCAGCGCCTCGGTGGGCTCCAGGGTCAGGCGGTAGATCTCACCCAGGGGCAGAAAACGTAGCGGATCGCGGCGCCTCCAGTCCAGGTCCCGCAGCTCGCGATGCTCCAGCCGAGCGGACCCGGCCATCAGGGCATAGTCCAGCCGTCGGTCGGGATCTAGGGCCCGGCAATCCACCTCGTCGAGCCCCAGGAGCAACGACTCCAGCCAGCTCGCGAGGACGTCCACCTCGTCGTCGTCCTGGGCTGGAAGCAGGAAACCGTATCCTGGCACCCCGACCGTCAGCGCCAGATCGGGGCGGTAACGAAACCAAACGGCGTAGAACTCCTCGGCGAGCGCGTCGAAGTCCGACGCCGGGTCAGGCATCGCGAATCTCGTAGTCGTGGGTGATGGTGGCCGTGGCACCGAGCATGATGGACGCGGAGCAGTATTTCTCCGCGCTCATCTTGATGGCGCGCTCCACCAGGCGGGGATCGAGCCCGTGTCCCGTGAGGATGAAATGCGCGTGGATACGCGTGAAGACCTTGGGATCGCTCTCGGCACGCTCCGCCTCCAGCTCTACCACGCAGTCGGTCACCCGCTGACGGGCCTTGCGCAGGATCAAGAGCACGTCGAACTCGGTACAGCCACCCATGCCGATGAGGAGCATCTCCATGGGCCGCACCCCCAGGTTACGCCCCCCCAGATCAGGGGGTCCGTCCATGACCACACCGTGGCCCGAGCCAGACTCGCCGAGCATGGCCGCCCCGTCGATCCATTTCACCCGCGCCCTCATTGTCACCCCTCGGGCGGCCCCGCCGCGGGCCACCTCAACCGATCGCGAGCCCGGAGGCTATCATAGCTCGACAGAGCCCCGCGTCTTACCTAAAATCGGGCCCTAACGCCGGCGTCTGTCTGTTCGGCGTGGCCCGCGGTAATGGAACTGGCCGCTACCGTACGGACGCGTGATCGTCGAGAAGAGGAAGCGCTGCATGAGGCGCACCCCCCGGGAGCCTGAGTTGGACGACGCCAGGTTGGCGCTCGCTGCCGCTTTCCGAAGTGAAAAACGAGGCATTTGCAGGGAGGTCAATGCCCCCGGTTCATTTCGATCCCAGGCTCACAACGAACGCAAACGGCGCAACCGCCAGCTCGCTCGCCGCGCGCTTCCTCGGGCGACTCGAATCGTCTGCCCCATTCACACGCAGTGTGACGTCTCACACATAACCCTCTAGGCGTGTTATGACAACCTCAATGTCACTGGGGATAGAGAAGCTAATAGCTATTCGGGGCGACGACATGAGCCAGCCGTTGAGCATCCTGAGACCACCGAAGCCGGAACCCCGCTGGCTGGAACCCTTTCTGTCGCATTGCCACACCAAGGCCTACGACAAAAACGTCGACCTCATCCGAGTCGGTGAGCCCGCCGAAAGCCTGTACTACCTGGTTGATGGCTCGGTCGCCGCCGTGATCGACGACGAGGACCGGCGCGAGCTCATGCTCGCCTATATCAACAAGGGCGAGTTCATCGGAGAGATGGGGTTGTTCGTCCCCCAGAACACGCGCAGCGTCATCATCCGGACGCGCTGCAAGTGCCGGGTGGCGGAGATCACCTATCAGCGACTCGACCGACTTCTGGACAACGAGCTCAAGGACGTGGGAAAGGACTTCCTCTACGCGGTCGGCTACCAGCTCTCCCAGCGACTGCGCCAGACGAGCCGCAAGGTGGGTCACCTGGCCTTTCTCGACGTGACCGGCCGAATCGCCGGGACCCTGCTCGACCTCTGCAAGCAGCCCGACGCCATGACGCACCCGGACGGCATGCAGATCCGGGTCACCCGTCAGGAGATCGGGCGAATCGTCGGCTGCTCGCGGGAGATGGCCGGGCGGGTCCTGAAAAACCTGGAGGAGCAGGGACTGATCAGCGTCAAGGGGAAGACCATCGTCGTGTTCGGGACCAGATGACAGGCTAGGGGAGATCTCCCTGCCTAGTCCCCACGCGCAACTTCCGAGAAGAACAACCTCGCCAGCTCGGCCCCCGGATCGGCGGCACGCATGAAGGCCTCCCCCACCAG
>Ga0316580_10000016_pt1 | contig 26098 bp, 37 predicted proteins | sample S0NA_2_FD_204519 | JGI IMG/M metagenome (GOLD analysis project Ga0316580, IMG submission 204519) | Rhizosphere microbial communities from salt marsh grasses in Alabama, United States - S0-2_160517rDrB | ecosystem: Host-associated > Plants > Roots > Rhizosphere | place: USA: Alabama | collected... | reverse complement strand
CATGTCCAAAGAAAAGTTTTCGCGCACCAAGCCCCATGTGAACGTGGGCACCATCGGGCACGTGGACCATGGCAAGACCACGCTGACGGCGGCGATCACGTTGCACCAGGCGAAGAAGTTTGGTGGAGAGGCGCGGGCGTACGATCAGATTGACAACGCGCCGGAGGAGCGCGAGCGGGGGATCACGATTGCCACGGCGCACGTGGAGTACGAGACGGAGAAGCGTCACTACGCGCACGTGGACTGCCCGGGGCATGCGGACTACGTGAAGAACATGATCACGGGTGCGGCGCAGATGGACGGTGCCATTTTGGTGGTGTCGGCGGCCGATGGGCCGATGCCGCAGACGCGCGAGCACATCCTGCTCTCGCGTCAGGTGGGCGTGCCCTACATCGTGGTGTACATGAACAAGGCCGACATGGTCGACGATGCCGAGCTGTTGGAGCTCGTCGAGATGGAGGTTCGCGAGCTGCTCTCGAGCTACGACTTTCCTGGCGACGACACGCCGATCATCATCGGCTCGGCGAAGCTGGCGATGGAAGGCGACAGCGGCGAGCTGGGCACCCAATCGATTGACAAGCTCATGGAGGCGCTCGACAGCTACATCCCCGAGCCGGTGCGTGCGATCGACGGTCCGTTCCTGATGCCGATCGAGGACGTGTTCTCCATCTCCGGGCGTGGCACGGTGGTGACCGGGCGCGTGGAGCGAGGGATCGTCAAGGTGGGTGAAGAGGTCGAGATCGTCGGCATCAAGGACACCACCAAGACCACCTGCACGGGGGTGGAGATGTTCCGCAAGCTGCTCGACCAGGGGCAGGCTGGTGACAACATCGGGGTGCTGCTGCGCGGCACCAAGCGAGAGGACGTGGAGCGTGGTCAGGTGCTGGCCAAGCCCAAGTCGATCACGCCGCACACCCACTTCGAGGCCGAGGTGTACGTGCTGTCCAAGGAAGAGGGCGGGCGGCACACGCCGTTCTTCAACGGCTACCGGCCGCAGTTCTACTTCCGCACCACGGACGTGACGGGGGCCTGCACGCTGCCCGAGGGGATCGAGATGGTGATGCCCGGTGACAACGTGAAGATGGAGGTCAAGCTGATTGCCCCCATCGCCATGGAGGACGGGCTGCGCTTTGCCATCCGCGAGGGCGGACGCACGGTCGGGGCCGGCGTGGTCGCGAAGATTCTAGAGTAACTCAATGAACAGCCAGAGAATTCGTATCCGCCTCAAGGCGTTCGACCACCGGCTCATCGATCAGTCGGCGCGCGAGATCGTGGACACCGCCAAGCGCACCGGCGCTCAGGTCCGGGGTCCCGTCCCGCTGCCCTCCAAGAAGGAGCGGTGGACGGTTCTGGTCTCCCCCCACGTCAACAAGGACGCGCGGGACCAGTACGAGCTGCGGACCCACAAGCGTCTGATGGACATTGTCGATCCTACCGACAAGACCGTCGACGCCCTGATGAAACTCGATCTGGCCGCTGGTGTTGACGTCCAGATCAAACTGAGCTGAGAAGGTCCCCATGACCATCGGAGTGATTGGCCGCAAGGCCGGCATGACCCGCATCTTCACCGAGGCGGGGGAGACCATCCCCGTCACGGTGATCGAGGTGCCGCCCAACCGCGTGAGTCAGGTGAAGTCGGTGGAGACCGACGGCTACCGCGCCGTTCAGGTCGCCTTCGGCAACCGTCGTCCCTCGCGGGTGACCAAGCCCATGGCCGGCCACTACGCCAAGGCCGGGATCGAGGCCGCTGAGTGCCTGCGCGAATTCCGCCTCGATGGTGACGAGGGGGCCGACTTCGCCGTGGGGCAGGAGATCTCGGTGGCGATCTTCGAGGCCGGGCAGATGGTCGATGTGCGTGGCGTCACCAAGGGCCGGGGCTTCGCCGGTGGCGTGCGTCGGCACAACTTCCGCACGCAGGATGCCACCCACGGCAACTCCCTGTCCCACCGTGCACCGGGCTCCATCGGCCAGAATCAGACCCCGGGGCGGGTCTGGAAAGGGAAGCGGATGGCCGGACACATGGGCGCCGTCAATCGCTGCCAGCAGAACCTGGAGGTGGTACGGGTCGATGCGGGGCGCAATCTGCTGCTGGTCCGGGGCGGTATCCCGGGCCCCGCGGGTGGCCGCTTGGTGGTGCTGCCGGCGATGAAGCAGAAGAACAAGGAGAAATGATCATGGATCTCGCCATTCGAAACGCATCGGGTGACGGCAGCGTATCGGTGTCGGATGCCGTGTTCGGCGCGGACCTGAAGCCGGGCCTGATCCATCAGGTGGTCACGGCCTATCTGGCCGCCGGCCGCGCGGGGACCAAGGCCCAGAAGACCCGCTCCGAGGTATCCGGTGGTGGCCAGAAGCCATGGCGGCAGAAGGGGACGGGCCGGGCCCGCTCCGGAACCACCCGCAGCCCCTTGTGGCGCGGCGGCGGTGTGACCTTCGCGGCGCGCCCCGGGGACTATGGCCAGAAGGTCAACCGCAAGATGTATCGGGGCGCCGTGCGGTCCATCCTCTCCGAGCTCGCCCGCCAGGGGCGGCTGGTGGTGGTGCCGGAGATCGCCATCGCCGAGCCGAAGACGAAGGCGCTTGTCGCCTTCCTCAAGGGCCTGGATCTGTCGGATTGTCTGATCCTGACGGACGGCCGCGACGAGCAGGTGTTCCTGGCCTCCCGCAACCTTCCTGGCGTGGACGTCCTGTCGGTTCAGGAGGTGGATCCGGTCAGCCTGATCGCCTTCGAGACCCTGGTGCTCACCCCAGAGGCAGTCAAGAAGTTGGAGGAGCGGCTGGCATGAATAAGGAGCGCTTGATGAAGGTCTTGCTGGGGCCCGTGGTCTCAGAGAAGACCACCATGGCCGCCGAGACCACCGGCCAGTACGCCTTCCGGGTGGTCGGGGACGCGACCAAGCGGGAGATCGGCCGGGCCGTGGAGCTGCTTTTCGAGGTGGAGGTGGCGGGCGTCCAGGTGGTGAACGTCAAGGGCAAGCAGAAGCGCTTCGGCAGGACGCTCGGACGGCGTCAGGACTGGCGCAAGGCCTATGTTCGCCTGAAGCCTGGCCACAACATCGACTTCGGCGCCGGCGCCTGAGGCGCGGGGTGACCGGACACTCACGGATAAGCGAAGATGGCAATCGTCAAGTCTAAGCCGACCTCTGCCGGGCGGCGCTTCCTCGTCAAGGTCGTGTCTCGCGAGCTCCATCGCGGCGCTCCCCACGCCCCTTTGGTCGAGAAGAAGTCCAAGCACGGCGGGCGCAATAACCTGGGTCGGATCACCGTCCGCCACCAAGGGGGCGGGCATAAGCAGCACTACCGGATCGTGGATTTCAAGCGCAAGAAGGACGGCATCCCCGCCACCGTCGAGCGTCTGGAGTACGATCCGAACCGCAGCGCGCACCTCGCCCTGTTGAAATACGTGGACGGTGAGCGCGCCTACATCATCGCTCCCAAGGGATTGAAGGCGGGCGATCAGGTCCAGTCCGGGGAGGGCGCCTCCATCAGTGTCGGCAACTGCATGAGTCTGCGGCACATGCCGTTGGGCTCGCAGGTGCATTGCATCGAGATGCGTCCCGGCAAGGGGGCCCAGATCGCGCGGGCCGCCGGCAGCTCCGCCCAGCTTGTGGCGCGGGACGGCGACTATGCCACCCTGCGTCTGCGCTCGGGTGAAATGCGTAAGGTGCATACGGATTGCCGTGCCGTCATCGGCGAGGTCGGCAACACCGAGAACAACCTGCGCAAGCTCGGAAAGGCCGGCGCTACCCGCTGGCGCGGGGTGCGACCCACGGTGCGCGGTGTGGTCATGAACCCGGTGGATCATCCCCATGGCGGCGGCGAGGGACGCACGTCCGGCGGCCGCCACCCGGTTACCCCTTGGGGTGTGCCCACCAAGGGCCACAAGACGCGTAAGAACAAGCGGACCGACGGCATGATCGTGCGCCGTCGCGGCCGCAAGTAAGCCCGCAAGTCATCGAGGCGAGGTTCTGCAAGTGCCACGTTCAGTACGAAAGGGACCCTTTGTGGACCACCACCTGGTGAAAAAGGTGGAAGAGGCGGTCGCACAAAACAGCAAGAGACCCATCAAGACCTGGTCGCGCCGCTCGATGGTGCTGCCCGAGATGGTGGGTTTGACGATCGCGGTCCATAACGGGCGTCAGCACGTGCCGGTGCTCGTCAACGAGAACATGATCGGCCACAAACTCGGCGAGTTTGCATTGACCCGAACCTATCGGGGTCACGCCGCCGACAAGAAGGCAAAGAAGAAGTAATCGGGGAGAGCCCGCGATGCGAGCCGAAGCAACACTCAAATACGCCCGGATCTCGGCCCAAAAGGCCCGTCTGGTCGCTGATCTGATCAGGGGGCAGCGGGTCGAGCAGGCCCTCAATACCCTGAGCTTCAGCACCAAGAAGGGAGCGGGCCTGGTCAAGAAGGTCCTGGAGTCGGCCATTGCCAATGCCGAGCACAACGAGGGTGCGGACGTCGACGAGTTGAAGGTCGCGTCCGTGCAGGTCAACGAGGGGCCGACCATGAAGCGCATCATGCCGAGGGCCAAGGGGCGCGCCAATCGCATCATGAAGCGGACTAGCCACATCACCCTGACGGTGTCGGAAGGCTGAGGGGTAGGGGACCAGCATGGGACAAAAAGTTCATCCGAACGGCATCCGTCTTGGCATCGTCAAGGACTGGACCTCCAAGTGGTATGCCAACACCCGGGACTACGCCGATCTGCTCAATAAGGACCTGGCGGCGCGCAGCTTCCTGAAGAAGGAGCTGGCCAACGCGTCCGTGAGCCGTATCCAGATCGACCGTCCCGCGAAGAATGCACACATCACGATTCACACGGCGCGTCCGGGGGTGGTGATCGGGAAGAAGGGAGAGGACATCGACAAGCTCCGCGCCAAGGTGTCGGGCATGCTTGGGATCCCGGTGCACATCAGCATCGAGGAGATTCGCAAGCCCGAGCTCGATGCGCAGTTGGTGGCCGAGGGGATCGCCCAGCAGCTGGAGCGGCGCATCATGTTCCGGCGTGCCGTCAAGCGTGCCCTGCAGAACACCATGCGCCTCGGTGCCGAGGGCATCAAGGTGAGCGTCGCGGGCCGACTGAACGGCGCCGAGATCGCGCGCACCGAGTGGGCGCGGGAGGGCCGGGTGCCGCTGCATACCCTGCGTGCGGACATCGACTATGGCTTCGCCGAGGCGCGCACGACCTACGGGGTGCTGGGCGTCAAGGTATGGATCTTCAAGGGTGAGGTCTTCGGCGATCAGCCCGCCGAGGAGCCCCCTGCGAAAGGCCCCGCGAAGGCCGCGGGGATGAAGGGCTAACCCATGCTGCAACCGAAACGTACAAAATTCCGCAAGCAACAGACCGGCCGTAATCGGGGCCTTGCCCAGAGCGGCAATCGGGTGAGCTTCGGCGAGTTCGGACTCAAGGCCACCGGGCGCGGCCGCCTGACCGCGCGCCAGATCGAGGCGGCGCGGCGGGCCATCAACCGCCGGGTCAAGCGCGGCGGCAAGCTGTGGATCCGCGTCTTTCCAGACAAGCCGGTATCGAAGAAGCCCCTGGAGGTCCGCATGGGCAAGGGCAAGGGCAACGTGGAGTACTGGGTGGCCCTGATCCAGCCGGGCAAGGTCCTCTACGAGATCGAAGGGGTCAGCGAAGAGCTCGCGCGGGAGGCCTTTGGGCTCGCGGCGGCCAAGCTGCCCATCCAGACCACCTTTGAGAAGCGGACGATTCTGTGATGAAGGCGAAAGAGCTTAGGTCCAGCGATATTGCGGGCCTGCAGAAGCAGCTCGAAGACCTGCTGCGCGAGCAGTTCAACCTGCGCATGCAGCGCGGGGTCGGTCAGCTGACCCGGCCCTCGCGAATGAAGGCGGTGCGGCGGGATATCGCCCGGGTCAAGACGGTAATGGCTCAGATGAAGGCGGGCTCCAAGTGATGAGCGAGGCAACCAAGGTCAATCGGACGCTGACGGGTCGTGTTGTCAGCAGCGCGATGGATAAGACAGTGACCGTGCTGGTGGAGCGGCGGGTCAAGCATCCCCTGTACGGCAAGTTCCTGCGTCGCTCGACGAAGATCCACGCCCACGATGAGGACAATGCTTGCGGCCAGGGAGACCTGGTGCGGGTGGAGCAGTGTCGCCCCCTCTCCAAGAGCAAGTCCTGGCGTTTGATCGAGATCGTAGAGAAGGCCCGGTAAGACGTAACGGTCTGACACAACAGCCATCCTCTTGCCCGGAATACTTCGCACTTAGGTAAAGAACCATGATTCAGATGCAGACCAATCTGAGCGTCGCCGACAACAGCGGCGCCCGGAGCGTAATGTGCATCAAGGTGCTCGGCGGCTCCCACCGGCGCTACGCGGGCATTGGCGATGTCATCAAGGTGACCGTCAAGGACGCCATTCCCCGGGGCAAGGTGAAAAAGGGCGATGTTTTCAATGCCGTGGTGGTTCGGACCAGGAAGGGCGTCCGCCGTCCGGACGGTTCGCTGATCCGCTTCGACGGGAACGCCGCTGTTCTACTGAACAATCAGCTGCAACCCATTGGAACCCGCATCTTCGGTCCCGTGACCCGCGAGCTTCGCGGCGAGCGCTTTATGAAGATCATTTCCCTGGCCCCGGAAGTGCTGTAAGGAGCGCGGTCATGAAGAAGATCAGAAAAGGTGACGATGTCATCGTCGTCACGGGAAAGGACAAGGGCAAGCGAGGGACGGTTCTGCGGGTGATCGACGACGATCACGTGGTGGTCGAGAACGTCAACCTTGCGAAGAAGCATCAGAAGCCGAACCCCCAGAAAGGTCAGCCGGGTGGGATCATCGACAAGGAGATGCCGCTGCATCGCTCCAATGTCGCCCTCTACAACCCGCAGAAGGGCGGGGCGGACCGGGTCGGCATCAAGATCCTGGAGGACGGTCGCAAGGTGCGTGTCTTCCGATCCAACGGCGAGGTGATCGATCTCTGACCCCAAGGATCGAGCCCCGGTGACAGTGCCAGGTGAAAACGAGCAAATAAGATGTCCAGACTACAGACCCTGTACCGCGAGCGCATCCTCGGGGAGCTGAAGGAGCGGTTCGGTTACCACAGCGTCATGCAGGTGCCCCGCATCGAGAAGATCACCCTTAACATGGGCGTGGGTGAGGCGATCGCGGACAAGAAGGTGATGGACAACGCCGTCGCCGACCTGCGGACGATTGCCGGCCAGCAGCCGATCGTCACCAAGGCGCGGCTCTCGGTCGCGGCCTTCAAGATCCGCGAGGGATGGCCGGTTGGCTGCAAGGTGACCCTGCGTCGCGAGCGCATGTACGAGTTCCTGGATCGGTTGATCAATGTCGCGATCCCACGTATTCGTGACTTCCGGGGCCTCAGCGCGCGGTCGTTCGATGGTCGTGGCAACTACTCCCTGGGCGTCAAGGAGCAGATCATTTTCCCGGAAATCGACTACGACAAGATCGATGCCCTGCGGGGACTGGACATCACCATAACGACCTCGGCGCGTACCGACGAGGAAGGACGGGCGCTCTTGGAGGCGTTCAACTTCCCCTTCCGTACCTGATCACGCCAGGCCCAACCTCAAGCGGCGACAAGTAGACGTATGGCCAAGACCAGCATGATCGAGCGCGACCGTCGACGCGCCAAAGTGGCTGCGAAGTATGCAGACACCCGCTCGGCCCTGAAGGCGATCATCAGCGACCGGAAGGCGAGTCCCGAGCAGATCGACGAGGCCCTGATGAAGCTGCAGAAGCTTCCGCGGGACGCGAGCCCCACGCGCCAGCAGCGTCGCTGCCGGGTGAGCGGTCGCCCCCACGCGGTCTATCGAAAATTCGGTCTCTCGCGCAACAAGCTTCGTGAGGCTGTGATGCGCGGCGATGTGCCGGGCGTCGTGAAGGCGAGCTGGTAGGCTCCCTTTTTCCCGGGCCCACCCGGCACGGGAATCGTTAACCCAAAAGGGTATCGCACCGAAAGGGTGGTCTGACCCGGAGAGCGAATCATGAGTATGTCGGATCCGATTGCGGATATGCTCACTCGTATCCGTAACGGGCAGCAGCGCGGCAAGGTCACGATCGTGATGCCGTCCTCGAAGCAGAAGGTCGCCTTGGCCAATCTGCTCAAGGAAGAGGGCTATATCACCGACGCGACGGTCGAGGCCCGCAGTGAGAAGTCAGAGCTGTCCATCAAGCTGAAATACCACCGCGGCAAGCCCGTCATCGAGTTGCTGAAGCGCGTGTCCCGGCCGGGTCTGCGCATCTACCGGAGCTGCGACGACCTGCCCAAGGTGTGGGGCGGTCTCGGTGTCGCGATCGTCTCCACCTCCAAGGGGATGATGACCGATCGTGCCGCCCGCCAGGCGGGGCACGGCGGCGAGATCATCGCGGTCATCGCGTAGGGGGTATAGCAGATGTCACGTGTTGCAAAGGCTCCCATTCCTGTCCCTGGCGGCGTCAGCGTCGAGATCTCCGGGCGAGACGTCAAGGTCAAGGGCCCGAAGGGCGCGATGGGTTGGACGGTCCACCCGACGGTTGCCCTGGTCCACGAAGACGGTGTGCTCAAGGTGTCGCCCGCGGAGGGCCAGGAGAATGCCTGGGCCATGGCGGGTACCACGCGTGCCCTTCTGAACAACATGGTCGTTGGCTGCGGTACCGGTTTCCAACGGAAGCTCACGCTGGTCGGGGTGGGTTATCGTGCCCAGGCCAAGGGCAAGGTGCTGAGCCTCAATCTGGGTTTCTCTCACCCCGTGGACTATCCCGTGCCCGAAGGCATTACCGTGGAGACGCCCACCCAGACGGAGATCGTGGTCTCAGGGGCTGACCGCCAGCGGGTAGGTCAGGTGGCGGCGGAGATCCGCGCGTATCGGCCTCCGGAGCCTTACAAGGGTAAGGGTGTGCGTTACGCGGACGAGCAGGTCCTGCGTAAAGAGGCCAAGAAGAAGTAGGGGTCGACCAGTGGACAAGAAACAAGCAAGACTTCGTCGGGCGACCCGCACGCGCGCCAAGATCCGCGAGTTGGGTGTCGTTCGTTTGTGCGTGCACCGCACGCCACGCCACATCTACGCCCAGATCATCGCTCCCGCTGGTGACAAGGTGCTTGCCAGCGCCTCGACCCTGGACAAGGAGCTGCAGCAGGCGATCTCGGGTCATAAGGGCAATGCCGGTGCGGCCGCCGTCGTGGGCAAGGCAATCGCCCAACGTGCTCTCACCGCCGGCATCGAGCAGGTGGCATTCGATCGCTCCGGGTTCCGCTACCACGGCCGCATGAAGGCGCTGGCGGATGCGGCACGCGAGAACGGGCTGAAATTCTAAGGGGATTCCGATGGCGAAATTCGAATCCAAGCCGGAGGGCGGCGACGACCTCCTCGAGAAGCTGGTGGCGGTCAATCGGGTCGCCAAGGTGGTGAAGGGAGGGCGTCAGTTCGGCTTCGCCGCTCTAACCGTCGTCGGCGATGGCAAAGGGCGGGTGGGCTACGGTCGCGGCAAGGCCCGCGAGGTCCCGGTGGCCATCCAGAAGGCCATGGAGAGCGCCCGCAAGAACATGGTCGACGTGAAGCTCAACGGCAGCACCCTCCAGTACGCCCTCCAAGGGCGTCACGGGGCGGCCAAGGTCTTCATGCAGCCAGCCTCCGAGGGCACGGGGATCATCGCCGGGGGAGCCATGCGGGCGGTGTTCGAGGTGCTCGGCGTTCAGAACGTGCTTGCCAAGTGCATCGGCACCAACAACCCCATCAACGTGGTGCGGGCCACCGTCGCCGGTCTGGCGCGGATGAACGATCCCGAGTCCATCGCCGCGAAACGCGGTAAGACGGTCGAGCAGATCCTGGGATAGGCCATGGCTGACAAGAAGACGATGAAGGTAAAGCTGGTGCGTAGCGTCCACGGACGCCTGGAGCGCCACAAGTCCTGCGTGCGGGGCCTGGGTCTGCGGCGCATGCACCAGGTGGTCGAGGTGGAAGACACGCCTTGTACCCGGGGCATGGTCAATGCCGTGTCCTACATGGTCAAGGTGGTTGAGGAGTCCTGACGATGCGACTCAATGAGCTCAAGCCCGATGTGGGCAGTAAGAAGCCGGCCAAACGGGTCGGGCGCGGCATCGGTAGCGGCCTGGGAAAGACGGCGGGCCGGGGCCACAAGGGCCAGAAGGCCCGGGCCGGCGGGTTCCACAAGGTGGGATTCGAGGGCGGCCAGATGCCTCTGCAGCGCCGTCTACCGAAAGTCGGCTTTCACTCCCGCAAGGGGCTGACTCGGGCCGAGGTGCGTCTCGGAGAACTCGCACAGGTCCAGGGTGACGTGGTCGATCTCAAGGCGCTCATCGAGGCGCGGGTGGTCAGCCGCTCCACCAAGAGCGCCAAGATCCTCGCCTCGGGCGAGGTGAGCCGCGCCCTGACGATCCGTGGCGTCGGCGTGACCAAAGGGGCTCGGGCGGCGATAGAGGCCGCGGGCGGCGCGGTCGAGTAACGGGTCCAAACGCGAACGGAGGCTCCCGCGGATGGCTAAGAACGCGGCATCGATGGGTCAAGCCCTTGGGGGAATCGGACGTCTGACGGAGCTCCGCCAGCGCCTCCTGTTCCTCTTGGGCGCCCTCTTGGTCTATCGGATCGGGACCTTCATTCCGGTCCCCGGGGTGAACCCCGAGGCCCTGGCCATCTTGTTCGAGCAGAACCAGGGGTCCATCCTGGACATGTTCAACATGTTCTCCGGCGGCGCGCTGGAGCGGGCGAGCCTCTTTGCCCTGGGGGTGATGCCCTACATCTCCGCCTCCATCATCGTGCAGCTGATGTCATCGGTGATTCCCCAGCTCGAGCAGCTTAAGAAGGAGGGCGAGCAGGGGCGGCGGAAGATCACCCAGTACACCCGCTACGGCACCGTCGTGCTGGCAACCTTTCAGGCGGTGGGCATTTCGATCGCGCTGCAAGGCCAGACCGCCGGCGGATCGGCGCTGGTAAGCCACTCCGGCCCCGGTTTCGTCTTCACCGCAACCGTCTCGCTAGTCACCGGAACCATGTTCCTAATGTGGCTCGGCGAGCAGATCACGGAGCGGGGAATCGGCAACGGAATATCGATGATTATCTTCGCCGGCATCGTGGCCGGGCTCCCCAAGGCGGTCGGCGGGAGTCTCGAGCTGGTGCGCACCGGCGAGATGAACGCGCTGGCGGTGCTTGCCCTGTTCGCCCTGGTGCTCGCGGTCACCGCCTTTGTGGTGTTCGTTGAGCGGGGGCAGCGGCGTATCACGGTCAATTATGCCCGTCGTCAGCAGGGCCGCAGGTTGATGCAGGCGCAGAGCACGCACCTGCCTCTGAAGCTCAACATGGCGGGCGTCATTCCGCCCATCTTCGCATCGAGCATCATTCTGTTCCCCGGGACCCTGGGTCAGTGGTTCGGAAGCGATGAGCGTCTGCGGTGGCTGGCGGACATCACGTCCAAGCTCTCCCCCGGGGAGCCGGTCTATGTGATCCTCTACTCTGCTGCGATCATCTTTTTCTGCTTTTTCTACACCGCGCTGGTGTTCAATGCGCGGGAGACGGCGGACAACCTCAAGCGATCGGGGGCCTTCATCCCAGGCATCCGTCCGGGCGAGCAGACGGCGCGCTATATCGACGGTGTGATGACACGGCTCACGGCGGCCGGCGCCATCTACATCACCGCGGTTTGTCTCCTGCCGGAATTCCTGATCGTCAGCTATAACGTACCCTTTTACTTTGGCGGCACCTCGCTCCTCATTGTCGTGGTCGTGGTCATGGACTTCATGGCCCAGGTCCAGGCCCACCTGATGTCGCATCAGTACGAGGGTTTGATGAAGAAGGCGAACCTCAAGGCGCCCGGGGCCGGACTGCTTCGTTGACGGCCGCGCCCGAGCGTCTCTAGGAGAGAAACATGAAAGTACGAGCATCGGTCAAGAAGGTGTGCCGAAACTGCAAGGTCATTCGGCGTAACGGCACGGTGCGTGTCATCTGCAAGGATCCGCGACACAAGCAGCGGCAGGGGTAGCCGTTCGTCTTGACCTCTCGGGTTCGACTGATATAATACGCGGTTTACCGCGGAGCATTTAGTAGAGGCTTCCCAATCATGGCTCGTATTGCCGGCGTCAATATTCCGGAAAAGAAACACGCCGTCATCGCACTGACCGCGATTTACGGCATCGGCCGAGTCCGTGCTGGCGAGATTTGTGACGCCGCTGGCGTGCCTCGGGCTGCGAAGGTCCAGAGCCTGACCGAGGAGGAAGTCGACAAGCTGCGCTCCGAGGTGGCCAAGTACACGGTTGAAGGCGACCTTCGGCGGGAGGTCTCCATGAACATCAAGCGGTTGATGGACTTGGGCTGCAACCGGGGTATCCGTCATCGGCGCGGCCTGCCCTTGAGGGGGCAGCGCACGCGAACCAATGCCCGTACCCGCAAGGGGCCGCGGCGTCCAATCAAGCGATAAGGCCGCGCGAGCAGTGCGCACCGGCTGGTAAAGGCGAATGGCTAAACCGACTCGTACAGTCAAGAAGAAAATCCGTAAGCAGGTCGCGGATGGCGTGGCGCACGTCCATGCGTCCTTCAATAACACCATCATCACCATCACGGATCGCCAGGGAAATGCCTTGGCGTGGGCGACGTCGGGAGGCTCTGGTTTTCGGGGCTCCCGCAAGAGCACGCCGTTCGCGGCCCAGGTGGCGGCGGATAAGGCGGGTCAGATCGCGAAGGAGTACGGGTTGCGCAATCTGGACGTCAACGTGAAGGGTCCGGGACCGGGACGCGAGTCGGCGGTTCGGGCGCTCAACAACGCGGGTTTCAAGATCACCAGCATCACGGACGTGACGCCCATACCGCACAACGGTTGCCGTCCGCCGAAGAAGCGGCGCGTTTAAGGGAGCGACAGATCAATGGCACGTTACACAGGCCCCACTTGCAAGCTCGCGCGGCGCGAGGGTACCGACCTGTCGCTCAAGAGCCGGGCGCGGGCCCTTGATACCAAGTGCAACCTGGAGAAGCAGCCTGGACAGGCAGGGGATCGCCGGCGCCGTATCTCGGATTATGGCGTCCAGCTGAGGGAGAAGCAGAAGGTTCGCCGGATCTATGGTGTGATGGAGCGGCAGTTCCGCAACTACTACAAGAAGGCCGCCCAGACGAAGGGTGCGACGGGCGAAAATCTGCTCCAGATGCTGGAGCGCCGACTCGACAACGTGGTGTACCGGATGGGTTTTGGCTCCACGCGGGCGGAGGCGCGGCAGCTGGTATCGCACAAGGGCATCCTGGTGAACGGCCGAGTGGTCAACATCCCGTCCTACGCGGTGAACGCTGAGGACCAGGTGGAGGTCCGTGAGGCGGCGAAGAAGCAGGTACGCGTGCAGAACGCCCTTGCCCTGGCGGAGCAATACGGTTTCCCCGACTGGGTCGAGGTGGATACCAAGGGGCTCAAGGGCGTGTTCAAGCGCGTCCCGGACCGCTCCGATCTGCCGGCCGACATCAATGAATCGCTGATCGTCGAGCTGTACTCCAAGTAAGGAGCTTCAACGGGGTTACTGAATGTCAGAGGCAATCGGCGAGTTCCTGCGCCCGCGTATCGTCAAGGTCGAGTCGGTCGAGGGTCACCCCAATCGAGCGAAGGTGTCGCTGGAGCCCCTCGAACGGGGATTCGGCCATACACTTGGCAACGCCCTGAGGCGCGTTCTGCTCTCCTCCATGTCCGGCTGTGCCGTGACAGAGGTCGAGATACAAGGCGTGCTCCACGAGTACACCACCTTGGCGGGTGTTCAGGAGGATGTCCTGGAGATCCTGCTGAATCTCAAGAACCTCGCCATCTCGCTCAGCGGAAAGGACGAGGCCACCTTCGCGCTGAGCAAGAAGGGTCCCGGTCCGGTCCTTGCGTCGGATATCGACGTCGGTCACTCGGGGGTGATCGCCAACCCGGATCTCGTCTTGGCCAATCTGACGACGGATGACGAGCTCAGCATGACGCTGACGGTGCGCCGGGGGCTAGGCTATGAGCCGGCCACCCAGCGGGATCTGGAGGGGACAGAAGATAGGCCTATCGGGCGGTTACCCCTCGACGCGTCATTCAGTCCCATTCGGCGCGTAGCCCTCGAGGTGCAGTCCGCCCGCGTCGAGCAGCGCACGGATTTGGACCGCCTGGTCATTGACCTGGAGACCAACGGGACGATCGACCCCAAGGTTGCGATCCAGCGCTCGGCGCAGATCCTGCGGGATCAGCTGTCGAGCTTCGTGGCCCTGGAGGGGGCGCCGGTGCCGGAGGGTGCGACCCTAGAGGCGCCCCGCGAGCCCGCCTACGACCCGATTCTGTTGCGTCCGGTGGACGATCTGGAGCTCACGGTTCGGTCCGCGAACTGTCTCAAGGCCGAGAACATCTACCTGATCGGCGACTTGATCCAGCGCACCGAGGTGGAGCTGCTGAAGACTCCCAATCTCGGCAAGAAGTCCCTCACCGAGATCAAGGACGTCCTCGCGACGCGGGGACTGTCGCTGGGCATGCGGCTGGAGAACTGGCCGCCCGAAAACATCGACGAATTGAGCATTCGCTAATTTCTTTGACGCCGAAGCGTCTGGGAACGGATCATGCGCCATCGCAACGCCGGAAGGCACCTCAATCGAACCAGCTCCCATCGGGAGGCCATGTTTCGCAACATGACGGCCTCGCTGTTTCGTCACGAGCTGATCAAGACCACCTTGCCAAAGGCAAAGGAGCTGCGGCGCGTGGCGGAGCCCCTGATCACCCTGGCGAAGAACGATTCGGTGCACCTGCGCCGGCTCGCCTTTGCTCGGCTCGGGGACAAGGAGGCGGTCGGCAAGCTGTTTGCCGAGCTGGGTCCCCGTTACCAGCAGCGCCCAGGCGGCTATCTGCGCATCCTCAAGTGCGGCTTCCGGGTCGGGGATGCTGCGCCGATGGCCTACGTGGAGCTGGTGGATCGTCCCCAGCGGGTCGAGGAAGCCGAGGAAGAAGCCGATTGAGGGCACCGCCCACGAGGGTTCATCGCGAAGGCCGGGCCTGTGCCCGGCCTTCGCGTTTCTTGCGTCATACTTTGCCTGTTCACGTCCTTAACCTCGGTGCCCGAGGTCTTTCGGCCTTGCTGAGACCAAGCGCCTCCCTCCAGCGATAGACGACCCAGCCGGGCCCGCGCATGCTCCAGATCGTCGACCGCTATCTGATCGTGGAGGTGTTGAAGACCTTCCTGGCGATCGTCTCGGTGCTGGTGTTGATCGTTGCCAGCATGCTCTTCCTGCGGACGTTGGAGGAGGTCAACCTCGGTGCGATGACCGCGGGTGTGGTGCTGCGCTTCCTGGGTCTCCAGTTGATCAGCAACGTCGCCAGCCTGCTGCCCCCGGCCTATTTCATCGCCGCCCTGGCGACCTTGAGCCGTTTCGCCAGGGACAGCGAGCTGATCGCGCTGACCGCCTGTGGCGTCGGGCCGGGCCGGGTCTATCGGGCGCTGCTCCTGACGGGGCTCCCGATCGCCCTGATGACAGCCTGGTTCTCCCTGGTCCTCCAGCCGGACGCCGCCGCGGGCATCGCGCAGATCCGTTACCAGCAGAACGAGCAGGCGAGCCAGATCGCCGGCTTACGGGCGGGCCGCTTCTACGTGGAGGACGGCGGTCGGCTCGTGGTGTACATCGGGGAAATCACCAGAGAGCGAGGTCTCGGGCGCGTCTTTATCCTGGACCGGCGTGGGGGTCTGGGCCGGCTCGTCGTCAGCGAGACGGGGCGGCACAGGGTGGAGGAGTCCACTGGCGACCACTTGGTGACCCTGTCCAACGGGCACCGCTTCGATGGGAACCCGGGTGAGGCCCAGTTCATGATCGGCCGGTTCGACGAATACCAGGTGCGGATTCGCTCCAGCGGTGGCGAGCCCCGCTCCATACCCAAGCGCTCCGCCGCCCCCAGCATGACGCTGCTGGGCACGGGCCAGACGCAGGACCAGGCGGAGCTCGAGCGCCGTGTGTCGGCTCCGATCGCGATCTTCACGCTCGCGGTGATCGCCGTTCCCCTCGTGGCCCTGTCCCCCCGTCAACGCACCTCCGGGCGTCTGGGGCTGGCCTTCCTGGCCTATTTCAGCTTCTTCAATCTCCAGAGATTGGCCGAGAGCTGGCTTGCCAATGGGACCACGCCCCCGTGGCTTGGCAGCCTCTGGTACCAGGTGTTGGTGCTGGGCCTCGTCTATCTGGTGCTTGCCCCGGAGAGCCTTTGGTACAGGCGGATTCGGGAGCGCTTGCACGGCGGGCCGCGACCAGGACGAGGCTGACCAAGCCCCCCGATGCGAGCGGGCGTTCTGCCGCAGCGAGCCGGAGTCCGCTGAAGCCTTTGGATCCGCTGATCATATGCCGTCCTTGCATGCGATCCGCTTGCGTCCCGAGACGTGCGAATCTCGGGGTGCTTCATTTGCAAGGAGTTAAGGCCATTGAGGATGGCAGGCCCTCTTTGGCCCGCTCCGGGAGCGCTATAAATCAGTGCTTCCCTAGGGAGATCGGCCGAGGGAGCGTCTGCCCATCGACAGGCCCGCGACGATCACGGCCACGGAGACGAGCAGCACGATGATGGTCGCCAGGGCGTTGATCTGGGGGGAGACACCCATGCGCACGCTGGAGTAGATGACCATGGGAAGGGTCGTGGACCCTGGCCCCGACACAAAGCTCGCAATGACCAGATCGTCGAGGGAGAGGGTGAAGGCCAGGAGCCAGCCGGACAACAGCGCGGGTGCGATGAGTGGCAGGGTGATGGTCAGGTACACCCGCAGGGGTCTCGCCCCGAGGTCCATGGCGGCCTCTTCCAGGGAGCGGTCCATTTGGGACAGCCGTGAACGAACGACGACGGCCACATAGGCCATGCTGAACGTGATATGCGCGATGGTGATGGTGGTGAACCCGCGCCCATTCGGCCACCCGATCATGTTCTCCATGGCCACGAACAGGAGCAGCAGGGACAGGCCGATGATCACCTCGGGCATCACCAGGGGCGCGGTCAGGAGCAGCTCGAAGGGACCGCGAGCGGGAAATCGCCCGTGGCGCACCAGGGCATTCGCGGCGAGGGTGCCGAGCACGACCGCGACGGTGGCGTTGGTGGCGGCGATGCGCACACTGAGCCATGCGGCCTCGAGAAGCTGCTGGTTGCGCAAGAGCTCCCCGTACCATTTGGTGGAAAACCCCGACCACACCGTCACCAGCCTCGACTCGTTGAACGAGTAGATGATGAGCAGCAGCACCGGTACGTAGAGGAAGGCGAATCCCAGGCCCAGGAACAGATACAGCTTCCAGCGGCTCTGCGTCATAGGTCATCGCCTCCCAGCTTCCGCTCCAGATGACGCATCAGCATGAAGGGGGCCACCAACAGGGCGAGCAGGCTGATGGCCACCGCCGCGGCCAGGGGCCAGTCCTTATTGCCGAAAAACTCGGTCCAGAGCATCTTGCCCACCATGAGGCTGCCGGGTCCGCCCAGCAGGTCCGGGATCACGAACTCGCCCACCACGGGGATGGAGACGAGCATGCTGCCGGCCAGGATCCCCGGCAGGGAGATGGGCAGGGTGACCTTGAGGAAGGCCTTGAAGGGACGGCATCCCAGATCGGCCGCCGCCTCCAGCAGCCCCATGTCCATCCGGGTGAGATTGGCGTAGAGGGGCAGGATCATGAAGGGCAGATACGAATAAACGACCCCGATGTAGACCGCCGTCTGGGTATGCAGGATGGTCAGTGGCGCATCAATAACGCCCAGCCAGGCCAGGAAGTTGTTCAGCAGCCCGTTCGGCTTCAGGATCCCGATCCACGCATAGACGCGAATGAGAAAGGAAGTCCAGAAGGGCAGGATGACCAGCATGAGGAGCAGCACCCGAGCCCGCTCCGGCGCGGTGGCGATGGCATAGGCCATGGGATAGCCGATCAACAGACACAGCAGGGTGCAGACCAGGGCCACCCAAAGGGAGTTCAGAAAGGCCGCCAGATAGAGCTCGTCTCCGAGCACCAGGGCGAAGTTCTCGAGGTTGAGCCGGATCTGCAGCACGCCCGTCTCGACCCATTCCCAGAGCTGGGTATAGGGGGGCTGGGCGAGGGCGGTTTCGGCCAGGCTGATCTGTAGGACGATGAGGAACGGCAGCAGGAAGAACAGCGCGAGCCAGAGATAGGGGACGCCGATGTTTGCCAGGCGGCTCAAACGCCGCCCGTCCGGCCCCTGGAGGATCGCGTGCAGGCGGGAGGCTGCCTTCATGCTTGGTGCCTTACTCGGTCAGCACGACCCCGCTGGTGGGTGACCACTCCATCGCCACCTCCTGCTCCCAGGTCAGGGCCTGCTCAGTACGCGGTTGGACGTTAGTGAGGGTCATTTCCACCAGGGTCTCCGGATTGACCCGCACCCGGTAGATCGACACGTCGCCCAGGTAGGCGATGTCCTCCACCACGCCTCTGATCTGGTTGATCCCATCCTCTCGATACGTTTCGCACAGGCGCATCTTCTCCGGGCGGATGGCCACGGTCACGGGTGTGCCGATGGCGTGCGGGTGCATGTCGCGCATTCGGAAGGTCCGACCGATGCGGGTCTCTACGGTCACCTGCTCCCCATCGGTCTCGACCACCTTGCCCTCGAACAGGTTGATCGAGCCGATGAACTCCGCGACGAAGCGGTATTCCGGGTACTCGTAGATGGCCGTGGGCGTGTCCACCTGGAGGATCTGCCCGGCGTTCATGACCGCGATCCGGGTGGACATGGTCATGGCCTCTTCCTGGTCGTGGGTCACAGTGACGAAGGTGATCCCGATGCGCTCCTGGAGGTTGACCAGCTCGAACTGGGCGCTCTCGCGCAGCCGCTTGTCGAGGGCCCCCAGGGGCTCGTCCAGGAGCAGGAGCTTGGGCTGCTTCGCCAGGGTGCGGGCAAGGGCGACGCGCTGGCGCTGACCGCCGGAGAGCTGATCGGGCTTGCGCCTGCGCAACCCCGATATCTTCAGCAGCTCGAGCATCTCGCCCACCCGCTCCGCACGCTCCTTGCGTGGCATGCGATCCTGCTTGAGCCCGAACTCCACGTTCTGCTCCACCGTCATGTGAGGGAACAGGGCGTAGGCCTGGAACATCATGTTCACCGGGCGGGAGTAAGCGGGGATGTCCGTTACGTCCGCGCCGTCGATGAAGATGCGCCCCGAGGTGGGGCGCTCCAGTCCGGCGAGCATCCTCAGCAGGGTGGACTTGCCGCAGCCGGAGCTTCCAAGGAGGGAGAAGAACTCTCCCTGGAAGATCTCCAGGGTAACGTCGTCGACGGCATAGACGTCATCGAACTTCTTCGTGACATGGTCGATGCGCACATAGGGCGCCGCCCTGGGGTCCTGCCAGGGCTCCAGCTTGCGGCGCTCGACGGCGGTGATGGCCATGGCGGCTGGCCTCCTCCTGCTCGGTTGGCCCCAAGGAGGCTCAGCGCTGGGCCTTGATACGGGTCCAAAGACGATTGAGGTTGCGGATCTCCTTGTCGCTGCGGGTGGCCAGGGCGAAGAGTCGGCCCTTGACCTCGTCCGAGGGGTAGATGCCCGGATCGCTGCGCACGGCCTCGTCCAGCAGCGGGGTAGCGCCCGGATTGGGGTTTGCGTACATCACGTAGTTCGAGATCGCGGCCACGACCGCAGGGTCGAGGACATAGGCGATGAACGCATGGGCGCCGGCCGGATTGGGTGCATCCTTCGGGATCGCCATCACGTCGGTCCACAGGACCGCCCCCTCGCGCGGGACGCGATAGCCCACCTCCACGCCCTTGTCGGCCTCCTCGGCGCGGGTCCTGGCCTGGAGCACGTCCCCGGAATAGCCATGGGCCACGCACAGGTCACCGTTGGCCAGGTCGCTGATGTACTGGGAGGAATGGAAGTAGCGGATATGGGGACGGGCCTTTCTCAGGAGCTCGGTCGCGGCCTCCAGGTCCCCGTCGTCGCGGCTGTTGGGATCCTTTCCAAGATAGCTCAGGGCCGCGGCAAAGGCCTCCGTGGGGTCGTCCAACATGCTGATGCCGCAGGACGCCAGCTTGGATGCCTTCTCGGGGTCGAAGATCAGGGCCCAGGTGTCCAGCGGCGCGTCGTCGCCCAGGGCGGCCTTGACCTTGCCGAGGTTCACGCCCAGGCCGGTGGTCCCCCACATGTAGGGAACGAGGTACTGGTTCCCCGGATCGACGCCGTCCAGGCTCGATAGGATCGCGGGATCGAGCTTGTCGAGGCCCGGCAGCTTGGATTTGTCCAGTGTCTGGTAGAGCCCCGCCTTGATGTGCCGATCGGCAAAGGGGCGGGCCGTGGGAAACACCAGGTCGTAGCCGCTGCTGCCGGCGAAGAGCTTCGCCTCCAGCACATCGTTCGAGTCGTACAGATCGAGCACGGCGCGGATCCCGGTACGCTCCTCGAAGTTGGCGAGGGTGTCCTCCGCGACATAGTCGTTCCAATTGTAGAGGTGGACAGTCTCCGCGGCCTGGGTGGCCGGGGTGAGTGAGACGAGACCGGCACAGAGCGCCGGCAGGATCTTGCTCAAGGTGGGTCGCCTAAACAACGCAGTGCCTCCTGGGAGCGAGTCGATGAGGGTGCCGGCGCTGGGCGGCCGACGGTTGGCGATGCTACTGCAAATGGCCGCGCGGCGATATGTCGTGGGGGGCGCGGCCACCCCGCCACCGCACATGGGGCGGCCGACAGGGGACCTCAGAACGCGGAATCGCGTGTCACTGGTGCCCCTTTTCTTGGACAAGGCTTGGACACATGATCGCGGGCCACCACGTTACACTCGCGGCGGGCCTCAGCCGAGCGGCGGTCGCTGGTGGAGACGGGTCAGACCTGGCTCGCGTGCCCTAAACATGTTCAGGACGATGGGGGTTGTCGAATGCCAGAATGCGAACAGAATGTTGCGGTCGGGCGATCGCTGGGGGGCACTGAGGCGTGAGCGACAAGGCGCAGGGCAATACACCAACCTATCGCATTGGGGCCGTGTCGCGTCTGACCGGCGTGCCTGCGGATACCCTGCGGGTGTGGGAGCGCCGCTACGCCGTGGTGACCCCCCATCGCGCCGAGTCCGGCACGCGGCTCTACGGCCCCGAGGACGTGGGTCGCCTGACCCTGATCAAGCGGCTCGTCGACCGGGGAGACGCGATCAGCAGCGTCGCCATGTTGACACTCGCCCAGCTGCGCGACCGGGTGAGCGGGGCGGATCTGCCGGAGGCCGACGAAGGGACGGGGCGGCCCTGTCGCGTGGCGGTGGTCGGCGCCGCCTTGTCGGACCGCCTGCGTCGCGAGGCTCACGCCCTGGAGGGACTCGATCTGGTCGGGCTCTACGAAGGACCCGAGCAGTTCCGTGCCTCGGTCCGCGACCTGGCCCCGGATCTCGTGCTGTTCGACTACCCCACGGTGCACCCGGATCAGACCCGGGAGGTGGCCAATCTGCTGGCGTATTCGGGGGCGACGAGGGGTCTGCTGATCTACGGTTTCGCCGCCCGGGCCACCCTCGAGCGACTCGATGCCCGCCGCATCTTCACCAAGCGGGCCCCAGTGGAGGCCACGGAGCTGCGCCGCTGGTGTCTCACCCTGCACCAGGTGTCGCGAACGACGTCCGCAGCGGGGGGACGGGATGGCTCGGAGGCGCCCGAAGTCGACATCGCTCTTCCAATCCCGGTACGGCGCTTCACGGATCGGGAGCTGGCGCAGATCGCGACCGCCTCCACCACGGTCCGCTGCGAGTGCCCTCACCATCTGGTGGACCTGGTATCCGCGCTGGCCGCCTTCGAGTCCTACAGCGAGGAGTGCGAGAATCGACATGCGGATGATGCGGCCCTCCACGCCTTCCTGAACGCATCGAGTGCGCGGGCGCGCTCAATCATGGAGACGGCCCTGGCCCGGGTGGTCGCCGCTGAAGGGATCGCGTCGGAGCCCGACAACGACGAAATCTAATCGAAGGTATGTCTGGCTCTCGAGGCGCTTGGGTCGCGGCACGGCGCGTCGAGGAAGCCATCGTTCTCGTTCTGTCTTGATGCTCGAAGCTGGCGGGCCATCCCGCGTACGCACGGGCCGCGTCGACCAAATCAACCGGCTGCCCGACTGAGCCCTTCGAGATAGCCGGCGAGGGCGTCCATCAGCATCTGCACCGCCATCATGATGAGTAGCATGCCCATCAGCCGAGCGAGGGCTCGCAGGGTGCGGGGTCCCAGGCGCTCCATGAGGAGGCCGGAGGCGAGCAGGATGGCGGCGCTCAGTGCCCAGGCTCCCGTCAGGGCCAGCCACCAGTCGACCAGCCGCTCCGGCTCGCGGCTGACCAGAAGCAGCAGGGCGGCAACCGCCGAGGGGCCCGCCACCATCGGCACGGCCAGCGGTACGATGAAGGGCTCTTCCTCCCCCGAGATCGGAGACCCACTGTCGGGCGCGGGGAAGACCATGCGCAGGGCGATGATGAAGAGCACCACCCCGCCGGCGATTCCAAGGGCCGGCTCCTTCAGGCCGAGGTAGCCGAGCAGCGAGTTGCCGGCCACGAGGAAGCCGATCAGCACCAGGTAGGCGATGACGAGCTCCCGGGCGATCACCCGTAGCCGCCGCTCCCGGGGGCAGTGGGCCAACAGGGCATGGAAGATCGGGATGTTCCCGATCGGATCCATGATGATGAGGAGCAGGATCGTCGCGGATGGGAGGTCCAATGCCGATCTCCTGTGGGTCGCCCCGGTCGGGGGGCGGCGTCATGAGCGCGTCGCCGATCCCACGATCGGGACGGTGCGGGTTGGTCATTCCAGGGACGTCGTTGAGACCAAATCCTCAGATCCCGAGGTTACACTAAGGTCCAGAATTTTCCGCCGTAACGGGTCCCCATGACCTCCGATCCCAATACCCCCCCGGAAGCCCTATGATCTCCCTGCTGGACTACGGTGCGGGCAATGTCCGCAGCCTGCGCAACGCGATCCATGCCCTCGGGTACTCACTCACCGAGATCGAGCGGCCCGACGACATCCTCAAGGCGGAGCGGCTCATCTTTCCGGGGGTCGGCGCCTTCGGGGCCGCCATGGAGCGGTTGCACAGGCTGTGCTATGTGGAGCCCCTGAAGGCCTATCTCGCCGCGGGTCGCCCCTACCTTGGCATCTGCATCGGCCTGCAGACGCTGTTCGAGGGGAGCGAGGAGTCCCCGGGCGTGCCCGGTCTCGGGCTGATCCCGGGCGTGATCCGCCGCTTCGACATCGGCGGGCTCTCGGTCCCCCACATGGGCTGGAATGACGTTCGGCTGGAGCGGCCGTCGCCCCTCTTCGCCGACTACCAGGGCGAGAAGCTGTATTTCGTCCACTCGTACCACGCGGAGCCGGGTCCCGCCAACGACGACTGGCGGCTCGCCCTGACCGATTACGGCAAGCCCTTTGTCAGCGCCGTCCAGCGGGGTCGCGTGGCGGCGGTTCAATTCCACCCGGAGAAGAGCGGGGCCGCGGGCCTGAGGCTCCTGCGGCACTTCCTGCAGGGCGAGGATGGGATCCCCGCGGGGATGTCGGCGGGCGGGGGGACGGGGCCGACCCGCTTCGCCCGGCGCATCATCGCCTGCCTGGACGTACGCACCAACGACCAAGGCGACCTTGTGGTCACCAAGGGAGACCAGTACGACGTGCGCGAGCGGGGCGAGGTGCGCAACCTCGGAAAGCCAGTGGAGCTCGCCCAGCGCTACTTCGAGGAGGGGGCCGACGAGATTACCTTCCTCAATATCACCGCCTTCCGGGACTTCCCCCTGGCGGATCAGCCCATGCTGGAGGTCTTGCGCCGGACCTCGCAGCGGGTCTTCGTGCCGCTGACCATCGGCGGTGGCATCCGCGCCTTCACCGATGGCACGGGCCGCCACTACTCGGCCCTGGATGTCGCGGACGAGTACTTCCGCTCCGGTGCCGACAAGATCTCCATCGGCTCGGACGCGGTGGAGACCGTCGAGGCCTACCGCGCCCGGGGCGGACGCTCAGGGGGCAAGGATGGGCGCAGCGCCATCGAGCAGATCGCGAGGGTCTATGGGAACCAGGCCGTGGTGATCTCGGTCGATCCGCGCCGGGTCTATGTGGATTCGCCAGGCGCCACCCCGCACGTCACGGTGGAGGCCCGGACGCCGGGACCCAAGGGCGAGCGGTTCTGCTGGTTCCAGTGCACGGTCAAGGGCGGCAGGGAAGGGCGAGATGTGGACGCGGTGGAGCTCGCCTGCGCCTGCGAGGATCTAGGTGCTGGTGAGATTTTGCTCAACAGCATCGATCGGGACGGGACCGGGCTGGGTTTCGATCTGGAGCTGATCCGGGCCGTGAGCGAGGCGGTGACCATTCCCGTGATCGCCTCCAGCGGGGCGGGGCGGGTCGAGCACTTCGGCGAGGTCTTCTCCGCCACCCGCGCGGAGGCCGCCTTGGCGGCCGGCATCTTCCATCGTCGGGAGGTGCCGATCCGCGCGGTCAAGGAATACCTGCGGGGGCAGGGGGTGGAGGTCCGCCTGTGATGACGACCCTGGTCCCTGCCCGGGTACCCACCTCGGTCCCCTGTGACCTGGTGGCTTCTTGGATCTCTAGGAGGGGTGATCATTGAGTTGGTTGACGCCCCGCGGGCCGCGATTGGTGCTCACGGGTGTCCTGCTGGCGATGGCTCCCCTGCTGCTGGGGCTTGCGGGTTGCGCCACGAGCGGCTTGGGCCTTGGTCTGGGTGGAAGCAGACTGCCGGATGGGCTCCGCCGGGATCAACTCGTGTCCATGGTGTCTTCCTGTCATCTCCTCAGGGTCGGGCAGAACCTGGACAATCGGGTGACTGACGCCACCGTGGTCTCCGCTGTCGATCAGTTCGGGTTGTCCTTCGAGGAGGTGATCAAGCGCGCCAATCAACTGGTCCTGCGCTATCAGACGGATGGGCCGGCCTTGGCGGCGCGCGCCACCCAGGCCTGCGGCGACCTTGCCCTCCTGACCGGCGTGCGTCCGGCCCTGGTGCGCCTCGAAGACAGTGGGCGACCGCGCGCCGTCTGGTTGCGCTTGGATGGCCCGGAGATCACCGAGGGGTTCGCGGATCGGGTCATCCGGGAGCTTCGGGACAAGAAGGCGGTGGGGCTCATCATCAACAGTCCCGGCGGCTCGGTGCACGAGGCCCGCAAACTTGGGCGCTACCTGCGCGCGAATGGCCTGCGGGCGGCGGTCGATCAGGCGTGCGTGTCCGCGTGTATCGATGTCCTCGCGGGAGGGTCCGAGCGCTACGCCCTGCGCGGTGCCAAGCTCGGCATCCACCAGAGTCGCGTGCCGTCACGCTACAGCAGTCATGAGGGGGGGCAGCTCTATGTGGCCGACTCCTTCCGCTATCTCAGAGAGATGGGTGTGGATGCGGACGTGGCCATCGCCGCCGCCTCGGTGCCCAATGACAAGCTGCTGCTCATTCCACTCGCCGACGCCCTGGAGACCCAGCTCATCACCGCGGTGGTGGATCGCCTCTAGTCTCCGCGGCCCGCTCAGTGGGAATGGGGGCAGTATCCACAGCGCAGAACTTGACCGAGTGCAAGGTTTTTCGGACTTTGGGCCCTTGACAGCCATGGTCCCTTGTGAGTTGTGCACAGGGTTTCCTGGTCAGCGAGTCGAGGCCGCCGTGCTCCGCTATCGAATCTGACTCCTTGAAAAGTTCACAATGCATTGTTCTGAATAGGGAAAAAGCGGCGCGTTCGGCGGGGTCTGCTGAAATTGCCAAGGATCGGTGCAACTTACCGGTAGGTGTCGGCGAAAGACTCACAGAGTTATCCACAGATTTCGCCCGGACCGAGAGGCCCTGAGGCGACCCGGTCCCATCCTGTGCTCCGCTATAATCCGGACATCCGCCGGGAAGCCTGCGGCGCGGCCCGCGGGAAGCGCCGGAGCCGTTCGCCCGATATCCGCTCCCTTGAGTATGCGCCCTTGAGCGAGCCCATCTCGACCTCGCGATTGATCCGCATCGTCCTGGCCCTCGGGCTCGGCCTCCTCGTGCTGTTGTTCCTTTGGGGTCTCCTGATCCTGACGGAGACCGGTTTGAGTGTCTGGGACCGCCTGGACCGCGGACCGGACTGGTTTTTCTGGCTATACGTGGCCGGATTCGCCGGCATCAGCGGTATCGGTGCCTATCTGCTCTGGCGGCTCCTGCGGCCCCGCCGACGCCTTCAGAAGGCCGGGGGGAGCGCCGCGCCCAAGTCGATAACGCGCGAGTCC
>Ga0316580_10000013_pt1 | contig 27094 bp, 18 predicted proteins | sample S0NA_2_FD_204519 | JGI IMG/M metagenome (GOLD analysis project Ga0316580, IMG submission 204519) | Rhizosphere microbial communities from salt marsh grasses in Alabama, United States - S0-2_160517rDrB | ecosystem: Host-associated > Plants > Roots > Rhizosphere | place: USA: Alabama | collected... | reverse complement strand
TTCTTTACCGGGGAGCACGGTTGGCACAGGCAGTAGAATGGGCGGCAACTCATCCCGATATTCTGAATGAAGGTGAGCGCGTCTTCCTTGATGCTTCCCAGGCCCTGGCTGAAAGAGAGGCGCGGGACCGAGAATCACAGCGTCAGCGGGAACTGGAAGCGGCGCGCCAGCTGGCCGAAGCAGAACGGGCGCGCGCCGAAGAACAAACCCAGGCCAACAGGCGGCTGCGCCGACGGGCGGTGCTACTGGGGGCAGCCCTGATTATCGGCCTGGTTCTAGGTTTGGCGGCATTAATTTTTGGCCAGCGGGCAGTCGAGGCGGAAAAGCTGGCTACCTCGCGTGAACTGGCGGCAGCGGCCGTAACCAATCTAGACGTGGATGCGGAACGCAGCGCCTTGCTGGCGCTGTCCGCATTGGAGCAAGCCGATACATTGGAAGCACGCAATGCGCTGCGCCAGGCGCTGCCGGAGCTGCATCTTGTGCGAACCCTGCCACCGCACGAGGGGGGTGCGCCGGATGTAACTTTCAGCCCGGATGGTTCCCGTCTGGCCAGCCTTGGCGCCTTTGATGATTTCGCCATCTGGGAAACAGCCACTGGGCTGCCTCTTTTCCAGCTGCAAGACGGAGGGATTGAATTTGGAAACAGTCTCGCCTTCAGTCCGGACGGGGACCAGCTGGCCACGGCCGGGGTCACGCGGGTTATTTTCTGGGATGTGGAAACCGGCGATAAACTGTTTACCCTGGCGGGGGAGTCGGTGGGTACGACGGTTGGATATAACCTGGGTGTGGGGCAAATCAGTTTTAGCCCGGATGGCCGGCGGCTGGCGGCAGCGAACATCGACGGGGTTTCTAAAGTGTGGGACCTGGCAGCGCGAGAGGAACTGCTTATCCTGCCGCCCGACGGGCAGCCCGCCAAAGCGATAGCCTACAGCCCTGACGGTCGTTTCCTGGCTACCGGGGGTGATGAAGGCGTGGTTACGCTTTGGGATGCAAACGAAGGGACGCAAATCTTAACAACGACGCTGGGTGGCATTATTCACAGCGTTACCTTCAGCCCGGATGGGAGCAGTGTGGCCGCTGCCAGCGAAGACGGTCGGGCCAAAATCTGGGATATGACAACAGGAGATGAAGTGGCGAACCTTTCCCGAACTTCCGGCATGTATGATGTCGCCTTCATGGCCGACGGCCGTTTAGCCATGGCCGGGCAGGATGGCGTCACCCGGGTCTGGGATCCCGTCACGGGCCAGCAGGCCCTGGCTTTGACTGCCTCGGCCAGCACCGTTATCGGGGTGGCGGGTAACCCGGATGGATCGTTGATTGCAACAAGCAGCTATGACGGCAGCGTGCGGCTGTGGGACGCCGCGCCTGGCCATGAACTGCTGACCATTCACGCCCACGACGGCATTGTCTGGAATGTGGTCGCCTTCCCGGACGGCCGACAATTCGCCTCCGCTGGGGTGGATGGCACAGTGAAAATTTGGGAAGCCGGCACGGGCCACCTGCTGCGCACCTTAACCGGCGGCGATGAGGCCGTCCCCGGTTTTACGGGACTGGCTATCAGCCCGGATGGCACGAAGTTGGCGGGTGGGGGGATGGACGGCACGGTTACAATCTGGGACAGCGGGTCTGGAAACATAGCCATGACCCTGCCCGGTCACATGAACATGGTGACCGGATTGGCCTTTAGCGAGGATGGAACACGGCTAGCGACAGCCAGTTGGGACTCGACAGCTAAAGTGTGGGACCTGGCCAGCGGTCAGGAAATCGCAACTTTTAGCGGCCATCCTGCCCCGACATTAGTAACAAACGTGGCCTTTAGCGGTGACGGCCGCACCGCGTTCACCGGCGGTGATGATGATTTTGTGCGCCAGTGGGATGCGGAGACCGGGGAGGAAATCCGCACTTTTTCCGGTGATGGTAAAGACATATACGGTATTGCTGTCAGCCCGGATGGGCGCATGCTAGCAATGGGCGATCAAGATGGGACAATCACGTTGTGGGATATAGCTTCCGGCAGCAAGCTGCACACGCTGGCAGGACACGCCGGACTGGCAGTGCGCCTGGCGTTCAATCAAGATGGCTCACGGCTGGCATCCGCCAGTTTTGACCGGCTGGCAAAAGTATGGGATGTGGCAAGCGGAGAGGAATTATTCAGCCTTTATGGTAACCAGAGCAATGTATTTGGCGTGTCTTTTACTCCTGACGGAAAACAACTGGTCACGGCCGGAGCGGATGGTACAGTGCGCACGTATACGCCGGCATTGGACGAATTGATTGCTCTGGCCGAGAGCCGCCTTACCAGAACATTAACCGACGAGGAGTGCCGCGAGTTTTTGCATGAAGCGGCCTGCCCATAAATGCCCCCTAAGGGCTTTCTTATTGGTGAATCATACAATGCGTGGGGGTGATATCGCGAGCCTCGTTAGCCAGCGGTAACAAAATCCTGAGCTGAATAGGTTTCAACCATGCTCTCCCATTTTTCAAAGAACGCTTTGTTGTCGGGGGCACCTATATTAGCCCGCCACGTATTAAGTCCCGCTATGTCTTCGAAATCTATGTCGAACACGACGACGTTATGTTCACCCTCCTCAGGGATTATGATTGTGCAGATTCGGGAAATCTGGAAAAGGGTGCGGGCTTCTGTTTTCATCAGCTCGACGAGATCTTCGGTTTGGTCTTGATGGGCGACGGCCGTGACGCGATGGATGATCATAAAACACCTCCTGTGCTGGTACGATAGTTTAGCACCTTGGGAATGACTCCGCCAAATCACCAGCGCGAGAATTACCGCAATTCTGAACAAGTCGATCAATGAAATCAGTAGTTTACACAGAGTACTGGATACTCTCTCATTTGGCCTGCAAGAGATAAGTGCGCATCGGGCTTCAGCTTCAAGGATAGACGCGTAAAACCAGTCAGGTCGGCGAAGAGGATAGAGGCGTTTTGAAATCCGTCGGCAATGGTTGATTCTGTCTTCCTAAGCCTGGCGGCGATTGATTTTGGCAACACATTGTTAAGCAGATCTTCATTTGCTTTGTTCGCGCGATCTGTCTCGGCCACGAGGTACATCAGGGACCCGCCAACCAACAAGAACGCGAAAGTGATATTGAGGATATTGATTAAGGCCAGCTGCAGCGCCGGTACCGTGACCAGTGGAGGGAAAAACTATGTGTAGTAATAATACCAAACGATAAACAGCGGTATGTATATAAGACCGATACCAGCACAAAGCGTTGATGCTTTAGGAGAATAATCACCGCCATCCAGAGAATTACGCTGAATATGTTGAAAATGGCCAGCGGCCTCACACCCCAGCTTGCGAAGAGGAAGATGTAGAAAACGTGTATCAGCAGGGCGGAAAGAGCACCGACTGCCATTGTAGCGTAAACCCGTTCTTCACCTCTGGTTAGACCCGCAGGTGCTGTAAACCACCGTTTCCAAATCGCATTAGTTGCCGGTGTAAGTGAATCGATTGCCGCCATTATTGATCCTCCAAAGCTGTTTCAAGATAGAGCACAAAAACCCAGGCAACCTAACAAGGTCTTCGGGGGCAGCCTTCATGACTACATGATGCCTGTCAGGTGTTCGCGTTATCTAGGGTAGAGAGATTTGCGACACAATAGTAGCCGGAAATTGGCGATGATGCACGATCGACCATTGAGCCCATTCTTAGCGCAATCGATAAGTTAACAGAATCCCTCCTTTATACTTCAATATTTAGGTCTGGTTCACAGATATCCAAGACATTCTGTTCCCACGCATGATCTAGCAAGATATTCTCGCTATGCAAATCTACGGGAAGAAAATTCTGCGCTTAATGGGTTTGCTTAACCGAGATCATCCCTCTCCTCCCAAAAGATCATCCTTTTGCCCGATACGGCCGTTGGCACTCTTCCTTATTATATAGGGAATTATATAGGGAGAGTTTGCTATGCTTTATCTGCGGAGAGTTTTATGAGCTACTATGAAAAATATAAAAAGCAGGTGTTGGATGCCTGCCAGGATCTGACACGAAAGGGCTATCTCGTGGGCACGGGGGGCAATGTATCCGTGCGTATCGATGGGGAAGAGGCGCTGGCGATCACGCCTTCGAGCATGGATTACCTGGCCCTGAGCGAGGAGGATATCTGCGTCTACAGTTTCGATAAGGAGCCCCTGGAAGCGGTGCACGTGCCCTCGGTGGAGATGGCCATGCACACAGCCGTTTACCGCAACCGTCCTGATGTGAACGGCGTGGTGCACACGCACCAGCCTTATGCCAGTACCTTCACCTTGATCAACGAGCCGATTCCGGCCCTGTTCGATGAGCAGGTGGCCAACCTGGGCAACCGCGTCGACCTGGTGCCCTACGGCATGTCCGGAACGGCCGAATTGATGGAGAACATCGCCGCCCGGCTGGATAACCAGTGCAACGCCTACATCTTGCAAAATCACGGCGTCCTGCTCCTGGGCACCACGCTGGAGAAGGCGGCGCTCAACGTGCTGCTGCTGGAGAAAGTGGCCCGCGTTTATTATTACGCCATGACCAGCGGACGGCCGATTTCCACCCTGCGCCCGGAAAGTGAAGAGACGATTTTCGCCATGCTCAAGAGCGAGCAGCGTAAGGAAGTGCGGCGGAAGAAGCGGCTGGCGCGGAGTTAAGTTTTTCAGTTTATCAGTTTATCAGTGTTTCAGTTGCTTGGTTACTGACTAACTGACCAACTGAGATACTGACCAACTACTAATGGAGACCCCAACATGATCAACCAAAATTTGAAAGAAGCATTAAACGATAAGATTCAAGAAGGCGAGTTTGATGTCGCCGATATTCCCGCTTACCTGACTCTGTTTTGCGAGATGGGTAATGAGATTGACGAGCTGCAAGAAGAGGTGGAAGGCTGGGAGCGGCGCGTGAATTTCGCTCTGGACGGCGCCGGCCCGCACTGGCTGGTTATTGAAGATGGTGTATTCAGCACCGGAGAAGGGGAGCTGGAAGATGCCAACCTCGTGCTCAAGCTGGACGCCTTTAACGCCGCGCAGATTTTTGCCGGGGACCTGGACGCCAAGGCGGCCTACATGTCCGGCGCGCTCAAGGTCGAAGGCGAGCTGCCGGATGCGGTGAAGATGCAGACGCTGATTGAGATCGTCGGCGAAGAGATAGAGTATTAGCTGGCAGCGATCAGCTTTCAGCTGTCAGCCCACTGGCTGTTAGCTGATGGCTGACAGCTGAGAGCTGTAACACGGAGTGACACATGATTTCCCCGCCAATTGAACAAAAATACGCCATCAGCGAATGGCATGATACGGATAAAATCCTGGCCCAGCTGGATGCGCTGGTGGCGCAGCCGATGCGGCCGATTCGGCGTGAGAAGATGGCTGAGTACCTGGATTATTTCAATAACCGCTGCCTGCGCTCGAAGGAGCTGACCGACCGCGCCAAGACGCTCATTCCCGGCGGTGTGCAGCATAATCTGGCCTTTAATTACCCTTTTCCCATCGCCATTGAGAAGGCGGATGGCGCTTATATGTGGGACGTGGATGGCAATGTCTACATCGACTTTTTGCAGGCCGGCGGGCCCACGGTCCTGGGCAGTAATTACAAGCCGGTGCAGGAAAAGATCATCGAACTGATCCGCGAATGTGGTCCGGTGACCGGCCTCTTTCACGAGTACGAACTGAAACTGGCCGAAGTGATCAATCGCCATATGCCGGGCATCGAGATGTTCCGCATGCTGGGCAGCGGCACCGAGGGCGTCATGGGCGCCATCCGCGCCGCGCGCGTTTATACCGGCAAGCGCAAGGTGATCAAGGTCGGCGGCGCTTACCACGGCTGGAGCGACCAGATGGTCTACGGCCTGCATATCCCGGGCACGGGAGCCATGGAGGCTTTCGGCATTCCCGGCGCGGCGCTGAGAGAGACGCAGGAATTTTTCCCCAACGACCTGGAGGGACTGCGCAAACTGCTGGAGAAGAATGACCCGCGCGGCGGCACGGCGGCCGTTATCCTGGAACCGGTCGGGCCGGAAAGCGGCACACGGCCGATTCACTTCGACTTCAACCAACAGGTGCAGGAGCTGTGCCGCGAATTTGGCGCACTGCTCATCTTCGACGAGGTCGTCACCGGTTTTCGCCTCGGTTTGGGCGGCGCGCAGGGGTACTTCGATGTGCAGCCTGATCTGACCGTCTTCGGAAAATGCGTCGCCGGCGGTTACCCGGCGGCGGGCGGCCTGGGCGGGCGCGCCGAGGTGATGGCCACGCTGGCCGCGGGCCTGGAGTCGGGCAAGGAGCGCGCTTACGTGGGCGGCACCCTGTCGGCCAATCCTTTGAGCAGCGCTGCCGGTTACTTTTCGATTATGGAGATGGAACGCACGGATGCGCCGATGAAGGCGGGGCTGGTCGGTGATAAATTAACCGCCGGCTTGCAGGGGATCATCGATAAATATGATCTGCCTTTTGTGACCTACAACCAGGGCTCTATCGTCCACCTGGAAACTTCCGGCGTGATGCTGCTGGATATTATGGACCCGCAGGCGCTGCCGCAGGCCAAGGCGCGCAAGTTCATGATGGAAGAAATGGGCGCCGCCTTTATGGTCGAAGGGATCATTTCATTGGCCGGCAGCCGTCTTTATACGAGCATGGCCGATACGGACGATGTGATCGATAAAGCTCTTGCACGCTTTGAGGCTGTGTTGAGCAGCGTCGAAGGCGTTTAAGAGCGAAGAGGAGAGGCCGGCTGCTGTCCGGCTAAATGGGCAGCGGCCGGCATAGAGGATGAAATTCAAACATTGGCTGGCTTTGTTTGTCATGTCTTTCGCCGGGGAACTGGCCTGGGGCGTGCAAACGCAAATATTTAACCTGTTTCTTTTCAATGAAATTTCGCCCCGTCCGATCACCGTCAGCCTGATGGTGGCGACGGGCGCGGTTGTGGCCACGTTGACGGCTATTTTTATGGGCGCGTTTTCCGATCAGAAGGGGCGGCGGCGGCCCTTTATCCTGGCCGGGTATATCCTGTGGGGCATCACCGTGATCCTGTTCCCCTCGACGCAGTTGATCACTATCGTCTGGTTGGCGGTAACGGCCGTGATCTTGCTTAATGCCTTCATGTCCTTTGCCCGCGCCACCGCTTATGAAGCCTCCTACCACGCCTATCTGACCGATATCACCAATCTTGAGAATCGCGGCACGGCCCAGGGCATGGCCAGCTTGGGGCTGTATATCGCTATGGTGGTTACTTTCGGTGGGCTGGGGCTGATTGAAGAAACCGGCTATCAGATTTTCTTCTTGATCGTCGGCGCGCTGGTGATCGTCATGGGCACGATCGGCGGCCTTATCGTCGAAGATTCCGGCGTGCCTGTCGATCATGAAATAGGGGTATTCAAGCGCGTTCGCACAACCTTCCACCGCGATTTCCTGCGCCAGCAAAAGAACTTCTTTTACATCTTGCTGGCCATGGGCCTGTTTATGATGTCTTTCAACGTCTTTTTCCAGTTTGTGCTGATTTATTTGCAGCATTTCCTGCAAATTCCAGTCAGCTACGTGGAGATTCTGGTCCTGGTGGCGATTACCATCGGCGGTATCGTATTTTCTATTCCCGCGGGTATCTTGAGCGATAATATCGGCCGTAAAAAGGTAGCCGTGGCCTCGATCCTGATTGAGTCGGTTTTTCTGATTTTATTTGCCCTGGCGCCGCAGTTTGCCGGGGCTTTGCCGTTATTTGGCAGTTCAGCGTTAATTAATGTCACCGTCTGGTCTGGATTCTTCGCCATTTTCTGGCTGGGTGGGCAAACTTCCTGGCTGGTGGCCAGCTATGCCTGGAGCAAGGACTGGTATCCGGAAGAGAAGCGGGCCGAATTTTCCGGCTATACAACCATTTTCCAGATTGGCGTCGGCGGTGGGCTGGGGGCCATGTTGGGCGGCATTGTCGCCTCGATCTTCGGCAATCCAGGTATCGTCGACGGCAAGCCGGGCATCATCCCCACTCCGGCGATCTTTATTTTTGCCGGTATTCTGGTCTTATTTACTTTGATCCCAGTGTGGTTTGCAGAGGAGAAGGTTTAACTGGAAAATTCGTGTAGTCAATACAGGATAACAAGAACCAAAGGCTCACGAGATTGACGCACTTGAACGAGGATGATTATGACGCTGACACAACCAATAACGGCCGTATTATTTGGAGCGGGGCTGCGCGGGGCGGATGCTTACGGCCCTTATGCCCTGGCGCACCCGGATGAATTGAAATTTGTGGCCGTGGCCGAACCGGATCCGGTGCGCCGGGCGCGCTTCGCCGCGGCACACGGTATTCCGCCCGAGCACCAATATGCGACCTGGGAAGAAGTAACAGCCCTACCTAAATTCGCCGACGCCGTCTTTAACTGCACGATGGACCCGATGCATTATGCCTCGGGCATGGCCGCGCTAGCAGTGGGGTATGATATGCTGCTGGAAAAGCCGATGGCCGGCACCCTGGAGGAAACGGTAGCCCTGGTGCGGGCTGCGGAGGAGGAGGATCGCCTGGTACAGGTTTGCCATGTGCTGCGCTACACGCCTTTCTTCTCCACGCTGCACGACATCTTGCAGTCGGGGCGGTTGGGCGATATTGTCACTGTCGAGCACCGCGAAAATGTGGCCTACTGGCACATGGCGCACAGCTACGTGCGTGGTAATTGGGCTGATACGACCGCCACCGCGCCTATGGTGCTGGCCAAATGCAGCCATGATCTGGATATCCTTTACTGGAATTTGGGCTTACCAGTTAAGCGCCTGCAGTCTTTTGGTTCCCTACGCCACTTTCGCCCCGAAAACGCGCCGCCGGGGGCTACAATGCGCTGCACCGACGGCTGCCCGGCCGCTGAAATCTGTCCATTTGATGCGCGGCGCATCTATTTGAATATGAGCAACGAGGGCTGGCCGGTGACCGCGATTACCAATGACCTCAGTCTGGAGGGACGGCAGAAGGCCTTGGAGACGGGGCCATACGGCCGCTGCGTCTATCATTGTCAGAATACGGCCGTGGATAACCAGACGGTTAATATGGAATTTGAGGATGGTACGACCGTAGTTCTATTCATGCATGGCCACTCCCATCTGGAGGGCCGGACCATGCGCTATGACGGCACGCGGGCGACGCTCTTGGGAGAATTCACAACGGAACGCAGCAAGATCGAGATCTACGATCACCTCACCAATACCAGAGAGCGCGTTAAAATTCCGACCAGCGACGGCACGGGACACGGCGGGGGCGATTTTGGCGTGGTCGCCGCCTTTGTACGGGCCGTTCGCGGTGATAAGGGCGGAGGTGCACTAACCAATGCGCGTGCCTCCCTGGAGAGTCACCTGCTGGCTTTTGCTGCTGAAGAATCGCGCCACCGCAATGTCATTATCGATATGGCGGAGTTTAGAAATAGATAGAGACGAGAGATAGAGATAGATGTAAACTCTATCTTCAGTGGAGGTACTTGTGGCGAAGATTACGTTTATTGGAGCGGGCAGTACAGTATTTGCCAAGAATTTGCTGGGCGACATTCTTAGCTATCCCGAAATGGCGGAGTCTATTATCAGCCTGCATGACATTGATGCGCATCGCCTGAGCACGACGGAGGTTGTGGCCCACAAGATCGCCGAGAATCTGGAGGCTAACCCGAAAATCGAAGCCACGCTGGACCGCCGGGCGGCATTGGATGGGGCGGATTATGCCATTAACATGATTCAAGTCGCCGGCTACAAGCCGGGCACAGTAGTCGACTTTGAAATTCCCAAGAAGTACGGTCTGCGCCAGACCATTGCCGACACGCTGGGCATCGGCGGCATCATGCGCGGGCTGCGTACTATCCCCGTGCTGATCGATATGACCTGTGATATGGAAGCGGTCTGTCCCGACGTGCTGCATCTCAACTATGTCAATCCCATGGCCATGAACTGCTGGGCCCTGAATCGTTCAGGCCTAAGCCGTGCTACTTCAATCAAGACGGTTGGTCTTTGTCACAGCGTGCAGGGTACGGCGATGGAGATTGCCTCGGACATCGGGGTTGATGTTGAGGAGATCAATTATGTATGCGCGGGGATCAATCACATGGCCTTCTACCTCAAATTTGAGCGCGACGGCCAGGATTTGCATCCCCTGATTCACCAGGTTATCGAGGAGGGACGTGTGCCTGATTACAACCGCGTGCGCTATGATATGTTTAAGCGCCTCGGTTATTTCGTCACCGAATCCAGCGAGCATTTCAGCGAGTATACGCCCTGGTTCATCAAGCACGACAGGCCCGATCTGATCGAGAAATATAATATTCCCCTCGATGAATACATCACGCGCTGCGAAGACCAGATCGCAGGTTGGGAAAGGCTGCGCAAGAAGCTGGAGAACCCAAAGCGGCGCATCAGCGTTATGCGCAGCAAGGAGTATGGTTCAGGCATTATTCACAGCTGCGAGACGGGAGTGCCGCGCGTGATTTATGGTAATGTCGCCAATGAAGGCTTGATCGATAACCTGCCGCAGGGCTGCTGCGTGGAGGTGCCCTGTCTGGTAGATAAAAATGGCGTACAGCCGGTGCATATCGGCGAGCTGCCCATTCATCTGGCGGCGTTGATGCAGACGAATATCAACGTGCAAGCCTTAACCGTAGAGGCGGCTCTGACCGGACGGCGGGAATATATCTACCACGCGGCGATGCTCGATCCCCACACATCGGCCGAACTAGACCTGGATCAGATTTATGCCCTGGTTGACGACCTGATCGCCGCTCATGGCGATTGGCTGCCGGTGTATAGGTAAGTAGTATTTAGTAAGCAGTATTTAGTATGGCCTGACTGACCCACTGACAACCTGAGAACCTTACTATGATATATACGCAATCGTTTGATATTCAATTCGAGCCGCTGGCTGATCCGCGGAGCGTGGTGCAGGGGGCGGATTGGCGCTTTACGGTGCTGACGCCGCGCCTGCTTCGTTTAGAGTATAGCGCGGAAGGCGTGTTTGAGGACCGGCCAAGCCAGGCCTTTTGGTTCCGGCGACAGCCCGTGCCGGATTTCGCGCTGCGTGAAACGGTCGGCGGTATAGAAATCGAGACGGATTATTTGCTGCTGCGCTACGAGACGAGCGAGGAGGGCTTTATGCCGCAGTCGCTAACCATCACCCTCAAAGAAACGGGGACCGTCTGGCAGTACGGCGAGGTTGATAACCTCAATTTGCTGGGCACGGCGCGCACGCTGGATAATGTGGACGGCGCACTGGCCCTCGAACAAGGCCTGGTCTCCAGGGTGGGTTGGGCCGTGTATGATGACAGCGAGAATCTTGTTTTTGACGAGACGGGTTGGTTGGCGACGCGAGAAGGGGAGGGGCTTGATCTCTATTTCTTCGGTTACGGCCGTGATTACCAGGGCTGCTTAAAGGACTTCGCCGCCGTGGCCGGCCCCGCACCGCTGCTGCCACGCTGGGCTTTAGGCAACTGGTGGAGCCGCTTCTGGGCCTATACGGACCGCGAACTGCTTGATCTAATGGACGACTTTCGCGCTCATGACGTACCCCTTTCAACCTGCATCGTGGACATGGATTGGCATATCACCGACACGGGCAACGCTTCCAGCGGTTGGACCGGCTATACCTGGAACCGCGAACTGTTTCCTGATCCGCCGGCCTTCATCGCTGAGCTGCACCGCCGCGGCTTGAAAACGGCTCTGAATCTGCATCCGGCCGACGGCGTCTGGCCGCATGAGGAGCAGTATGAAGGTATGGCCGAACAGTTAGGCCTGGCCGCAGATGGAAAGACACCTGTTGCTTTTGATATCGCCGATCCGGAGTTCACACGCGCCTATTTTGAACTGCTGCATCATCCATACGAAAAGCAGGGTGTTGATTTTTGGTGGATGGATTGGCAGCAGGGCACAGTATCCGGGCTGGCAGGTCTTGATCCCTTGTGGTGGCTCAATCATCTCCATTTCTACGACCTCGCCCGCGCCGGGAGCCGTAAGCGTCCCTTTGTATTCTCGCGCTGGGGCGGCCTGGGCAATCACCGTTATCCGATCGGCTTCTCCGGCGATGCCGTTGTTACCTGGGAATCGCTGGCTTTCCAGCCTTATTTCACGGCCACGGCGGCCAATGTGAACTACGGCTGGTGGAGCCACGATATCGGCGGGCATATGGGCGGCATTGAAGAAGCGGAGCTGTACACGCGCTGGGTGCAGTTCGGCGTCTTCAGCCCTATCTTCAGGCTGCACTCGACCGATAATCCTTTCCACGAGCGCCGTCCCTGGGGCTATGACAGGGAGACGGAAGCCGTCACCTCAGCGGCGATGCGCCTGCGACACGCCTTAATTCCTTATCTCTATACCATGTCCTGGCGGAACCATGTTGAGCACATGCCGTTGATACGGCCGATGTACCATGACCATCCCACGCGGGAAGCGGCTTACCACTGCCCGGATCAATATTATTTCGGCAGTGAGCTAATTGTCGCACCATTTATATCGCAGGCCGATGAAGGTACGCGTCTCAGCCGCCAGACAGTGTGGCTGCCGGAGGGAGAATGGTTCGATTTCTTTCGCTCTGAACGGTATCCGGGAGGCGCGACAGGCGCCGCCACATTACTAACAGGCAGCTGGCACGCTGTCTACGGCGGGCTGGAAGATATCCCTGTTTTTGCGAGAGCTGGGGCGATCGTACCCCTAGCCGTGCTGGCCGGCTGGAGCGACACGGGTAACCCGGCGGCTCTGGCGGTGCATTTGTTCCCCGGGGCGGATAATGTTTTTGATCTGTATGAAGATGCCGCTGCGCTAACAGCAGATGACGCGGATGGCGCGGATGGCGCCGCTTCGCTTACAGATAGTGGCGTGGAGTTTCTTCCCTGCCTGACACCGATCAGCCAGTCCTGGTCGGCCGAATCCTGGCAGGTGAGCATTGGCGCCGCAGCGGGTGATGCCTCATTCTTGCCGCAGGAGCGATTCTTTGAACTGCATTTCCGCGGCGTTCAAGAAGGGGTGTTCGCGACGGCTGTCCTCGACGGCCATGCGCTGGAACTGACGCCCACTTACGATGCCGAAACAAACTCCCTAATCGTTGGTCTGCCCGCGAAAAAGACGGCGCAAACGATCGTCGTTACGGTTAGCGCGGGTGAAGAGGAGTTACACCTGCCTCAAACCTACTGCCTGCAGTCCAGCAGGCGGATGCTTAAGGCTTTTAAGATGGATTCCTGGGTCAAGATGCGTATCGATCAAAAGCTGCCGGCGATTGTGCAAGATTTGAATCTGTTGGCGCGCTATGAATTTTCGCTGAGCGCGGCGCAGACCCGCGCTTTGGTGGAAGTGATTTCGGGCAGCGGCTTCCATCGCGGCAGCGTACGCCGGGCTGATGAAGAGGAAATTGTGCTCTGGAATAATAATGGAAGCGAAGCGATTTCCTTTACCCTGGCTGCCGAGGCTTTTAATTTCCAGCGCGAGGTGGAGCAGGGTCCTCTGCCGCGCTTTGCCGTGCTGCACGTGGGCCGGGACGCCCTGCGCTGGCAGAAGGGCACACAGAGTACGGTTGGACAGATCAGCGTGGCTGATTGGTTTGGCTCCCTAATCGATAGATTAGGCCTGGTTGGGCGATTGGGGGCGAACGCGGCCGGCGGCGAAACGGCCGTAGTGCAGTTCTCTATCCAAGGGGCGCAAGGCTATGAGGCTTTTCTAACCCTGGCGGAGGATGGGCGGGTGTCGCTTGCGGAGGGATACCATGAAACCGCGGATGTAACGATTACGGCCGAAGACGCCGATTGGCTGGCCTTGATCAATGGCCTGATTGGGCCGGAGGAGGCTTTCTTAGGCGGGAAGCTGCAGATCGCCGGTGACTTAAACCTGGCCTTGCAAATGGCGCAGTTGATAAGCCTCGCCCCGCCGGGTACTTTCCTCCCACAGCGCTGGCGCCTGGACCTGAATTATTTGGATATTTTGACGATGCAGTTGGGGAAGGGGTCAGCGGTCAGCTAACCACCTGACTCACTGACTAACTGAAAAACTTATATGGCAGAAACGGCCGTCCTGGATCCAGAGAAGAAACAGCGAAACTGGCGCACGATGATCGCCCTGGCTTTCGGTTATTTTATTGACCAGGGTGAAGGGCAGGCGATGTCGGTGCTCTTCCCTACGCTGCAGGGATTGTGGGGTCTTTCTTATTCGCAGCTGGGCCTGATCGGCACGATCCGCAACGTCTTGCAATCGATCACGGCTCCATTCTGGGGTTACGCAGCTGATAGATACTCGCGCAAGAACGTGATCATCCTGGGCACAGGCGTCTGGGGCATCTGGACGGGTCTTTGCGGTTTTGCGCAGAATTACGAGCAGCTTTTACTGCTGCGGGCGATTTCAGGTATCGGCCTGGGCTGCCTGATGCCGGCCACCTTCTCCTTGATCTCCGACGCCTACCCGCCGCAGCAGCGTGGACGGGCATTGGGCACCCTGGAAGGCATCGGCGTGCTGGGTATCGTCATCGGCACCGTGGGTCTGGGCATGGTCGCTTCGGATGCATTGTGGCGTTGGGGCTTTTTCCTGCTTGGCGGATTCAGCGTGCTCTCCGGCCTGCTTGTCTGGCTGCTGGTTGAAGAGCCGGTGCGCGGGGCGGCTGAGCCTGAGCTGGCGGGCAAGATCACGGAAGATGAAGCCGCGCAGTATAAAGTGAGCTTGCGGCAGATGATGAGCGTGCTGCGCATTCCCACGATTTGGGTAGCTATTGCCCAGGGCCTGGCCGGTTCAATGCCTTGGGTAGTGATGAGCCTGTATATGATTACCTGGCTGGTTAATGATCGCGGCATGACTGAACAGACGGCGACGATCGCTTTCGCGGCCATTGTCATCGGCACGGCCATTTCTAACGTGCTGGGTGGTTACCTTGGTGATAAGGCGGAAGTGCGCAGCCCGAAATACGGCCGTGCTTTTATAGGCCAGGTTTCCATCCTGGCCGGCATCCCCCTTTCTTATATCCTGTTCACACAGACGGCCGGCTGGCCGCTGTGGGCCATGGTCGCTTTGAGCTTTTTTACCGCCCTGCTGATCAGCTGGTCGGGAAAAGGTTCGAAAGAACCGATGATGCAGGGCGTCACACCGCCGGAACTGCGCGCTTCAGCTTTTTCGCTGGTCCTCTTTGTGGAGGTGGGGTTCGCCGCCCTGGCAGCCTATGCCGCGGGATGGCTGGCGGATGGTATCGGCTTAACCCAGGCTCTGGTATGGATGGTACCGGTGCCCTGGCTGCTCTGCGCGGCGATTTACACTCTCTTTTATTTCACCTACCCGCGCGATTCAGCCGCCTTGAGGGCGTTGATGGCCGAGCGGGCGCAGGAGATAGAGATAGAGGGAGGAGATAGAGAGTGAGACTGACCGGCGCGCAAGGGGTTGCGCGGCTACCTGAGCCGACTATGAGTACCGACGTATACATCCTGACCCACGACGTGGGGACGACGAATAATAAGACCTGCCTGTATCGGGTGGGGGAGGCGATTGCGCTTGTTGATTCGGCGCTGGCCGATTACCCGCTGTACACGACGGCGGAAGGTGGGGCGGAACAGGATGCGGGCGACTGGTGGTCGGCCGTTTGCCGGGCGACGCGGGTTGTGATGGGCCGGTCGGGCATTGACCCGGCGCAGATTCGAGGGATGGCTTTTTGCGCCCAAATGCAGGCTTTTGTGCCCGTGGATGCCCGGGGGCAGGTGCTGCGCCGGCCGATGATTTATATGGACCAGCGGGCCACGGCGCAGATGGAACGCGGCCTGCAGTATGGCTTCCCGCGCATCGAGGGTTGGAACGCTTATAAGACACTGCGCTCGCTGCAAATCACGGGCGGCCTTTCGGCCAGCGTTAAGGACCCGCTCTGGAAGTACCAATGGATGCGTGAGAATGAACCGGAGCTGTTCGCCCGGCTTTATAAATGGCTGGATGTCAATGATTATCTCGTCCTGCGCAGCACGGCCGTGTTTAGTATGGGCGTTGACTCGGCCCATGCGACCTTTATGTGCGACACGCGTCCCGGCCGGATTGGTTGGTCGGAGCCGATCTGCAAGCTGTTTGACGTGAATATCGACCATCTGCCGCCGATTATCCAGTCCACGGATGTGGCCGGTGCGCTGACGGCCGCCGCGGCGGAGGAACTGGGCCTGGTCCCGGGCATTCCCGTCTTCGGCGGCGGGGGTGACCTGTCGCTGATTGCTGTCGGCGCCGGTTGTTTGGACCTCTATGACACCCACATTTACATCGGCACCTCGGGCTGGGTCGCGGCGACGGTCGATAAACGGATGACGGACATCGGCGGGTTAATCGCTTCCATTCTAGGCGCTATCCCTGGCTGGTATAACTATATCGCCGAGCAGGAAACGGCCGGACGCTGCCTGCAGTGGGTGCGCGATCACCTGGCCCTGGACGAGATTGGCGTCTATCTGGCCGGCAATCCCAGCATGGACGCCGTGGGCGTGGTCGAGAATTTATATGAATTCTTGAATCAGGAAGTGGAGCGTGTGGCTCCGGGGTCCGGAGGCCTGATCTTCACGCCCTGGCTGCACGGCAACCGCTCCCCTTTTGAAGACCCCCATGCGCGGGGCATGTTTTTCAATATCGGTTTGGAGACGGGCAAGCGCGAGATGGTGCGCGCCGTGCTGGAGGGGGTGGCCTACCACCAGCGCTGGATGCTGGAGCGCGTGGAGAAGAAGGTGCCCTACCGGCAGAGCTTGCGCTTCGTGGGCGGCGGCGCGCAGTCGCCGGCCTGGGGACAGATTTTGGCCGATGTGACCAGCCGGCGGATTGAGGTGGTGGAGAATGCACAGAACGCGGGCACGATTGGCGCGGCCGTTGTCTGCGCCGTCGGTTTGGGTTTGCTGGGTTCTTTCCACGATGCGCGACCGTTGATAACCGTGGAACGGACCTTCGAACCGCGGCCGGCGAACAAGGCGGTCTACGATCGCAGCTTTGAGGTTTATGTGCAGCTGCACCAGCGCAACCGGGAGTTGTTTAAGCAGCTGAACGATTGACAGCCACCGGTTTCGGTTCGATAATCCAGGCCATGTCCGCTGCACCGGCACATCATTTGCAAAAGCTGATCGTTTCCGCACTCCTGTTTCTGTCTATTTTTGCGGTCTACAGCAGCAGCCGTGATACGGTACCCTATTCAGATTCCCGCTGGTCCGTCTACGTAGCCCTGAGCGTGATCAGAGAGGGCAATACCAATCTGGATGAGTACGCGGACTTGATCAACAGCACACCGGGAGCTGCGCTGCCGGGTGACGCGGCCAGCGTAGAGGTCGGCGGCCATCTACGATCGACGTTTCCGCTGGGAACACCGCTGCTGGCCGTGCCCGTGGTCTTTATCGCCGACCGCTTGGCCCCTTATCTGCTGCACCTGGATCTGCACGAACATATGCGCCGGGTCCGTGACGAGATCGCTGCCAATTTGGAGCTGATTAACGCGTCCTTGATTGCCGCGGCGGCGGCGGTCGTCATCTATTGGACCGGCCGTCTTTATTTAAGTTGGTCCCGTGCGCTGCTTTTAGTCTTCATCTTCGCTTTCTGCACCTCCATGTGGTCTACGGCCAGCCGCGCCCTATGGCAGCACGGGCCCTCGGTGCTCATGCTATCGTTGACGCTGTATATCCTGCTGGCGGCGGAGAAGAAGCCACAGCTGGTGCAGTTCGCCGGTCTCCCACTTGCCTACGCTTATGTCGTCCGCCCGACTAACAGCCTCTCCGTCTTATTGATCACAGCGTATGCTTTCATCACTTACCGGCGCTATTTCCTAAACTATTTATTTTGGAGCGCCTTGATTGCCATCCCGTTCCTCATCTCCAACTTCCTCATCTATGACAATTTGCTGGCCCCCTATTATGCGGCCGGGCGGCTGGACCTGTTAAGCCCGACCTTCGCCGAGGCGCTGGCGGGCAATCTGTTGAGCCCCGCGCGCGGATTGTTGATTTATTCGCCGATCTTGCTGTTTGCTGTTTACGGCATTTATCTGAAAATAAAGGAGGGCCAGTTCACGCGCCTGGACCTGACCTTGATCGCCATCCTATTTCTTCATTGGCTGGTCATTTCCTCCTTTCCCCATTGGTACGGCGGACATTCTTTCGGGTCGCGATTTTTCACGGACATGCTGCCTTACCTGTGCTATTTCCTCATTCCCGTTTTGGCAGTGATTCCCGGCCTGAAGACCTTCCGCGCCGGCCTGCTCTCCGCTTTGTTCATGATCTTGCTGGCGATCAGCTTCTTCATCCATTGGCGCGGGGCCACGCAGGTGAGCGCGGCTATTGAATGGAATTGGGCGGTCAAGAATATCGTCGAAAACGTGGACCGCGATCCGCAGCGTCTATGGGATTGGTCCGATGCGCAGTTCCTGCGCGGGCTGCGACCGGCGCGGCTGTCCGCCTTGGAAAGAGCGCCTTATTTTGTGATCACGGAGAACATGCCTATCCAGATGCAGTTAACCTTGGTCAACAGCGGTGATAAAGACTTAGCCCTGGAGATTATAACGCCCACAAGAATCAGTTTAATTGGCGAACAACCTGATCTGGGGAACCTGGTGCTTGAAGGCATGAGTTCGCAGACGTTCACATTCGCCATTGACAGCGGCAGGCTCACTCACGGGCAGTATAGTCTGGGGGGGATCGCTTTTGCCGGCCGGAACGGCCAGGGTTGCCATACGGCTGGCAGCCCGCTGATCGTACCTGTATCCTTGACGGTTTCCTCTTATGCAGATAATACGCCGCAGTCCGATTATGCTTCCTACCTGCCGGTCGTGGACAAAGCCTTGACCAGTATCCCGGTCAACTATTTTGCCGCACCGGCCGATCTATTGATCAACGGGCGTGTTCAGGATTCTCCAAACAGGAACTTGCGCGGCCTGTTTGGTACGGGTTGGTATGATCTTGAGCAGGCGGAGGACGGCCGTGTGCGTTGGGCGCGATCGCCGGCGGATATTTATATTTACAGCGCCTATCCGCAGCAGGTGCAAATCACAGCGACGGTAGTTACACTGCCGCCCGATCCTGCCGCCGGCGAATCAGGGCAAGGCTTGCTCAGCATCCGCACGAATGATCTAGAAAGTTGGGATCAGCCGGTTGTTCAGGATCAGCCTTTTACCTTTAGCGCCGAGTTGAAGCGCGGATGGAACGTGATCAGGCTGGCGGCTGCAGCCGGTTACTTCCTTCCTGATGAGTTGGATGCGCAATCCAGCAACGGCCGTGAGGTCAGTTTTGCCATCAAGGGAATTAATATTACCGGTAAAGAGACTGAGAAAAATTATGGATGCTGCTATCCCTGATCAGGCGAGTTGGGGGAGAGTTTGGGCAGGCGCCCTGACAAACGTTAAGCGCCTTTGAGCCATTTCATGAAGCGGATGAAACGTCCTTGTTCGTAGGCGTCGAGCAGTTTTGTTAAGCGGAGGAGTTCTGTTTCGGGGTCTAGTTCATAGGGCTGGACCAAAGATGACGCTGGTGACGCGGATGGCGCCGCTGCGCTTACAGATGGAGTTTTTTGAGCTAGCCAGACGTCGGTTTCGCCGGAGATGCCCAAGTTGGCTCTTTTTAGACGCCAGCCTGCTTGGCGCAGCATTTGTGTGAAGTAGGATTCTTGAAAGCCCAGTTCCAACCATCCTTCCATACAAATTGCCCAGATGCCGAGCCCGCCCAGGCGGATTCCCCAGGGATAGGGCACCAGCTGTGAATCATCGGGGACGACGGGTTCGGCCGTAAAGGCGATGATGCCCGCGGGATCGAGGATGGCATCGAGGCGGCGGATGACGGCTCTGTGCTGCAGGGAATGATGGAGGGAGGCGTTGAAGATGACGGCGTCATACGGACCCCCTAAATCGGTCGTGGCCATGTCGCCGCAGATGGTGTGGATGGGCTTTGGGAGATGGGCTGTGCGCGCTTTGACGAGGTCTAGGAGGGATTGGCTGATGTCCAGGCAGGTTACCTGATAGCCCATTGCGGCCAGGTGAACGGTCAGGGCGCCGAATCCGGAGCCGATTTCCAGGATTCGCGACTCGGAGGGGAGATTCATGGTCCTGATCAGCCAGCCGTAGCCCAGCAGGTGCGTTCCCACCGTCCGTGCGCTCTTTGTGCCGTATGGATAGGGCCATTGCAGAACATGGTCGAAGTCAAAAGTCGTTTCTTCATTGGTCACATCATAGGGTTGGTTGGCCAGGCGCTTGTAAAATTCGAGTTGGAAAGCCGTGTACTCCGGGCTGAAAGGGTCTTTGGGTACTTCGCCGATGAGTGATGGGGATAAGCACCAGGATGTTAGTGACTTGCGAAAGGCGTCGGAGGAAACGGCCGCTGCTCTTTGCGCTTCCTCCAGCCTGGCTTCCAGCTGCTGGAAATTGTTGATTACGTCCATGGGAAAGGATTTTAGCATGGAGATGGAGATAGAGATAGAGGGGGGAGGGAGTGGAATAATTAATCGTTGAATTGTTGAATTTTTAAGGATAGATATGGAAGGAGGAAATTCGCCGTAAGCGCAGCGACGACATCCGCAATCTATTTGATGCCGTGAGTTTGTTTTAGTTGTTGGATGGCGGCGACGGCCGTCTCCACGCCGCCGGCGTCGAGGAAGGATTGGCGGATTTTGGCCAGGCTCTGGGGGATAGTGGGATCGGATAGGACCTGCTCGGCGGCGCTGCGCAGCTTTTGGGCGGTCAGCTTGTGAGGCTCCAGGTAGAGGCCGCCGTTTAGCTGTTCGACACGGTAGGCGTTGACGGACTGCTCGATGGTGTTGGGTACACCGATCATGGGTACGAGGGCCATGACGGCTTCGTTGATGCTGTTCAGGCCGCCGTGGGTGATGAAGAGATCGGCCTGGTTGAGGACGTCCAGCTGGGGTACGTATTGGGCGACGGTGAAGTTGGGAGGGATGGGGCCAAGGGCGGCGGGATCATGCGCTTTGCCCACGGACATGATCACGGCGTAACGGCCGTCTCCGAAAGCGCTCAGGCAATGTTGAAAGAAAGTGATGTTAGCCTGGTAGAGGGTGCCCACGGCAATGTAGATGAGTTTTTGGCCGCCGTTTTTGTTGATGGGGAATGCTTCCAGTCCCTCATCGGGGCGATCAGTATGGATGACTGGGCCGATGTAGAGATAGGAATCATCGAAGTTCTCTTGGAAGGGTTGGAAATAGCGCGAAGAGAAGACGATGTTTAATTCGGCCGTGCTGGAGAGCACGTTGATCTCTGACGGCTTGCGCAGCTTTTGTTCCCGAGCTAGTTTAGAGGTCTGGCGCTGCAGTTCGCGGTAGTAACCCTGGCCGGGGCGCAGGCTGCGGTATCCTTTTTTGAGTAGGCGGGGGTCGCTGACGAAGGTTCGCCAGTTGAAGGGCAGGTGGGGGAAACTGGCCACGGCAGGTATGTTATAACGCTGGGCAGCGATATTGCCCCAGGGCGCGCTCATATCGAAAAGTAAATAGTCGGGACGTTCTTTTTCGACAGCTTCCAGGACGTCTGGTAAAAGGGCTGTTGCCGCTTCGGCCAGCTGGCTGCCCTGTAGGATGGCGTGAGCCACGGTGCGCGACTGCTCGAAGGCGTAAGTATCGCCGTAGTCGCCATAGCTAGCGCCGGTGGCCAGTAATTTCTCTTTAAAGCGTGGTCCGGCGAAGTAGGTTATCTCATCACCCTGACGCACCAGCTCATGCACCAGCGGCAGGGTGGGATTGATGTGTCCATGAGTGGGTATGTTGAAAAACCAAGCGCGAGACATGATAATAATTAATATTATATAACAAAACTTCTGCCAGATTGGTTCAATCTTCAAGAATCAAAATGCTCTCCAAAATAAGGTCAAGATTGAACCAATCTATAGTAAATAATAGCCGTATGGAAGGTCTTGTACAAGGGTGGGGCGGAGGTGTAGAAACTTTTAATAATGGATTTGCGTATTATTTATCAGGTGTATGGTATGATCACACCGCTTCGATCCGTATCTAACTTCGTCTAAAAGTGTTAAGAGTGATAGGATCGAAGCTATATTGTTCAGACTATTGATTATCTTTTTACCATAAATATAGAAATATAGGATTTTAACTTAGGAGGTTTAATATGGGATATCTCATTGGTTTGATTATTGCTTTTCTTGTTGCGGCCGTTGTGATCTGGATCGTCGGTAAGCTCGGCCTGGGTATGGAGGTCAGCAGCTATGGCGCAGCCATTATTGCGGCTATTGTTATCGCTGTTATCAGCGCGATTGTTGCCTGGTTACTAAGTCTTATAGGCATCTCCCTTGGTGCCCCTGGACTGGTAGGAGCGATTATCACCCTGGTTGTGTCAGCTCTGGTCTTGATGTTCGCCGACCGTTTCGTTGCCGGCATGAAGGTGAATGGCTTTGTTGGCGCGATCGTTGCCGCCATCGCCATTTCCGTTGTTTACTGGCTCCTGTACTGGCTGATGGGCCTGATCGGTCTTGTCTAAGGTTTCCTTGTAGCGACTTTTTTACTGGTCTGAACAATTACTGGGATTAATGATCCCGTTTTATCAAACATAGAAACGCCCCTGCATCTTGCAGGGGCGTTGTTTTTTGTGTGTGGATATTTGCGTTCTAAAGGAGAGTACTATGCATAACAGCGTAGAAATGTACGCTTAACGGTCTTGTTTCTGAGCAAAGTTAGATTCCGTCAACACCTTTTCTGCCATCACTCATCCCGGACATCAATCCAATGCAAATTTTGGCAGTCAGGCTTGTCATGGGTTGCTATTCCATCAAAAGAAATGATTCCTACGAGCAGAGTGTGATCTTTGGCATAAAGGCAGCCGGAATCCACAACGGGTACTCTCGCTAAATCGGGCCAGTGGTAGAGTCCAAGACGGAGTTGATAATCATTTCCTGTGAGTTTTTCAGGCAGCACCAGCGTATGGGAATCAATTACTCGAACTCCAGGAGCCCAGGAACTAGTTGGTAAAGGCGGCGAACCATCATGTTGAGCAACCAACGTGCCTTCAGGTGACAGAAGATGTGCAAAAATGGTGTAATCACTGGAAATTTCGTCAGTTGCTTGCCAATACGCGGTTACGACTAAGCTGTTATCTCCCTTGAGTTCCATGTCATACCCGATCAGGTCCACGTTTTCCGCAAAGGATGCATTTACTGGATAAAGTGGCTCTTGGATATCCGCAATGCTGTCGCCTACTTGAATAGGTCCCACGACAATTTGACTGAGTGGTGCACCCCCTGCAGCGGTAATTGGAACTGGACCGTCTTGTCCGCTAACGACAAGTTGCAATAAATAGAATCCAGGGGTTACATCATCCGGAATTGTTAAGGTATGGTCATCCGTAATTGAGTCTCCTGCTAGCCATTGTTGGGTTGGGTTGCCGCCGCGCATTGGTTGAAGATTGTTGGCTATTGGCCATCGTTGGCCGTCAGAAGCATCCAGTAAATCGAACTGCAGTCGGTAATCGGTGTCAATATCACTTTCTGATTCCCAGTCAAGCTGCACGTGTAGGTTGTTCCCCCGTTTAATGTGATCCTCTACTGTTCGGAAATTCTGAAGAGAAAGAACCCCGTCAAACCAGACTTCGCGATGTGAATCTAGCGCAAAGTCGTGCAGCGGGAAGTCGCTACGTCGGCGGTAGATGCGTAGCGGTTTGGGATTCTTTTCTATTGATTTTTCGAGAGTGTAGGCTTCTTCGAACCAAGGTTCGTTGACAATATCATCCCAGGCAGTATTCCTTAAGGCTACGACATAATCTGGCCAGTAATAGTTTATGGCGAACTGCAATGTTTGTAGCCAATCTTCCAGGTGACCTATCATTTCAGGACTCACTAATCCCATTGTGTCCACGACTTGACGATCACTGTACAAGCCAATGATGCCAATCTCTATCAAGGCTACAGAACTGTCTGGTGGTGTGTGCTCGCGCAACCACTCTCCTACCTCGACATAGTTGGCGGAATAGTCGGTCATTTCGGTTCTCTGGATGTTGAGCAACCAATCCAGACTCGGTATCAGGCAAAGAAAAAATAGAGTTACCAGGACAACTCGTCCTGCCGTCAATCCGAGACGCCTGGATACAAAACCAGCGACTGTTGTAATACCTTCGGCTACCAGGAGTGCGATGGCGGGCACCAGTGGCGGGTAGTACCAGTCAAAACGCAAAACACCTACGGCGACGTAACCTGCAAAGTACGCCGCCGACCACAGCAAAATCGGCCACCAGCGGACTCTATTGCGATAAGCAGAATAAATGCCAAATATGGAAAAGATGGGATAAAGAATAAATAGACTGTTTTCAGCGAAAGCTGAATTTGCGATCAACAGCGAGCCCCTTGCAAATGAACCGATCTCGGCGGCTCCTAACTCTTGATTCCATCCCTGTCCTGCCTTGGCAAAAAAGGAATTGGGAAAAACGGAACCAAAGGTTAAATAGGAATAAACCAGCCAGGGAATAATTATACACGCGCTAACAAGGCCAGCTCGTAGAAACGATTCTTTGCGTTTCTGTATTTCCGCAAACAGTAACACCGCCACAACGAGAATTCCGTCCCAGCGCATCAGGAATGCCAGGCCTGCAAAAAGGGCTGCCCAGATTGGTTTCTCTAGAAGGTAAAAATAAAATGTCAACAACACCAAGAGTACGTATAGGGAGGTCTCCATCCCCAGCACGTTAAGGAATAGAGCGTTTAGGGCGACAATTGAGGCAGCAATGAATCCGGCGAATTTATGCCCGTCTGTCTGTCCAATACCGTAGGTAGTTGGAATACAAAGTACCCATGCCAATACACCAACAACGTGGCTTAGAACGGGCAGATCAGCCCAGATTGTTGAGAGCCCAGCGAGTATAAGGGTATACAGTGGTGTCGTGGTTCCCAGTACTGGCTCGCCGATGTTGTAGACAAAACCTCGCCCGAGGGCAATGTTTCGCGCGTAGCGATATGTGATATAAGCATCATCAAATGAACTTGGGTGCTGGCGAAGCCCAAAATAAAGTGTGACGACCATAAGTCCGAGCAATCCAATGCCGACCCATATGCCCGTACTACGATCGCTCATATTTCTCATTTTAACGGCCGTTTTTTTCTTCTCCTTTTCTTCGCTGTCAACGCTGAAGTATAGCAAAAATAATCTCTTCGCCGTAGATGGTGACAAACCTGTTCGCTGATTCTCTTACTAGCTTTCTCAAAGCTCTTCCAGCGTGTCGATCATGCTTGAAAGGACATCATAGCCACCTTGCCAAAATTCGGGGGAGGTGGGATCAAAACCTGCTTCTTCGAGCATTTTTACCGGTGCTTCCGATCCGCCATAAGCGAGCAGCTTTAGAAAACGGGGGATGAAGGTATCACCTTCCTGCTGATACTGGCGGTAAAGGGCAAAGACCAGTAACTGGCCGAAACTATAGGCGTAGGTGTAGAAAGGCCAGCGGTAGAAGTGGGGGATGGAAATCCACTCCCACTGGAATTCCTCGCTCAACTCTACGGAGTCGCCGAACTGTTCGCCAAGGTTTTCCATATAGGCGCTGCAAACAGTGTCTACCGTCCCACCTCCGGCGATCAGGCGGTGCGCCTCCTTTTCAAACAATGTGAAATAAGCCTGGCGCTGGACGGTAGAATAAGCGCGGTTGATAGCTCCGGAGAGCAGGTCACGGCGCACGGCGGGATCGCTCTCTTCATCTAATAAGCGGTCGGTCAGTATCATCTCCGCGAAGACAGAGGCTGTTTCAGCCAGCGGTAAAGTGGGGTGGTAAGTCAGGGGGGAATGTCCGGCACTAAGCATGCCGTGAATGGCGTGACCCAGTTCGTGGGCCATCGTAGCTACATCGCTCGCCCTGCCGGAGTAATTCAAGAAAACCCAGGGTGTGAGGGAGGGTGAAGGGGAATAGCAAAATGCGCCGCTGCGTTTCCCAGTACGGATTTCAGCGTCAATGTGATCGGCCGTGAAGACGCGCTGCGCCGCTTCCGCGATTTGGGGAGAGAACTGCCGGAAGCTGCTCACCACGATCTCCACGGCGTCGCCATAGGTATATTCTTTGTCGGAAGTAGCCAGTGGGGCATAAATATCATAACGCCGCAGCTTGTCCATACCGATCCAATCCGCTTTGAGGCGGAAATAACGCTGAAAGACTTCGTTGTTCCGGCGGCAAACGTCGAGTAATGTATCGACGACATGATCAGGCAGATCGTTGTCCAGATTGCGGAGGGAGATGGGCTGTTCAAAGTGGCGCAAATCTCCTACATTGTGCATATCGCGGACACGGTGGTTGTAGATTTGGGCCAGCAGCGTGCTATTGTCGGCAAAAACCCTATACAGTTCCTGATAAGTCGCGGCGCGGATGTCGGCTGAGGGGTGCCGGAAGTAAGAAGACATTTGATCGCGGGTCAGGCGCTTCGTTTCTCCGTCAATCTCCAGCGTATAGGTGAAGTTGCTGGTGATCATCTCGTAAAGCCCCATCATAGCCTCAATGCCGTTACTGTCTTTGAGGTTGATAATCTGCTCTTCGCTTTCAGGGAGCATGTGCGGTTTGAATTTGCGCTCCGCTTCCAGGAAGTAGCGATATTCGCCGCTGGCGGCGATGAGACGTTCGGCCGTTTTGTCGGGCAATCCTTTAAGCCACAGGCTTAAAAATAGAATGCGATTTTCCGCCGCCGTTAGGGCAGCCCTGATGCGGTCGCGCATATTCAATGCAGCTTTGTTTTGCGTGTCCTCGGAAAAATAGAGCATGCTGTAGGCGCCCAGGCGGGTCATCAGGTCGGCGAAGGTTTCAAATTCGTGTAGTAACTGAAGAAATTCCTCAACAGAAATATCATCACTAAGCGAACTGCGCCTTGATTCGAGAGACGAAGTCCTGGTTTCAAGATCGGCCAGCGCCGCCTCCAGTGATTTTTCAACCGGTTCAGGTAATAAATCTTGTAAACTCCATCGCTTGGCCGTTATCTGTTCCGTCATTTACTTCTCCCAATACTTATTTCTAAATTGAACTCAATCTTTGAAAATGACTGTAGCAGTATTTGGACAGAAGAACAAAAATATCTTCTACCGTGGGCCTCCACTGGAGGGGATTTTATAATTAAGCTAATTATACTTAAATTAAGTATGGAGTATAAGCATATAAACAGCTCCACCACCCCTGACACGGTGGCCTGAAAATCGCGGCCCAGAAACCACGGCGTTAACGACTTAACATGATTCCGGC
>Ga0316580_10000012_pt1 | contig 28587 bp, 21 predicted proteins | sample S0NA_2_FD_204519 | JGI IMG/M metagenome (GOLD analysis project Ga0316580, IMG submission 204519) | Rhizosphere microbial communities from salt marsh grasses in Alabama, United States - S0-2_160517rDrB | ecosystem: Host-associated > Plants > Roots > Rhizosphere | place: USA: Alabama | collected... | reverse complement strand
TGGCGACGGCGTCATACATGGTTTCCGGGTCCATCACCCGGCCATTGAGGATCACCAGATCGAAGTCCTGAGCGGCAGCAAGCTCTGTGAATGAAAAGAGTGCGCAGATGAGCGTCGCCGAACGAATTATGCGCTTATATATCAGGTGTTTACCCAATTTTATCTTCCTCCTGTCACTTGTGTTTTTGGCGATGATCCCTAACCTGTCAGTCTACACCTAAGCAAAGTCCTCAGGCTTCAAATCCTTCCAATACTTCTCAGGTACTGCTGCGATGCTGAAGAGGGCATACACTGTGGTGATTTTGCCAGAGGTGGGATCGACCTCAATCTTGTCCCAGAACGGGGTTTCCACGACCGAGTCATCGGACAACCACACCCTCAACACGCCATCAAAATATGTGACGTGCTCGCCGACGTAGATATCTTTCATGACGTGCTCATATTTGGGCAGACGCTTATCAAAGGCGTCGACAAAACCGAGCCCTTGGGTGATGCCGCGTAGGGTGTAGTGCGCGAAGTAGAGACGAAAATCCGCTGAGAAGAAGCTCTTTATGCCCTCAAAGTCCTTTTTGTCGATGCATTGAAAGACTTCTCGTAGGAATTGGGGCAAGTTGGCAGATTTTCGCAAGGTGGTCTCAGAGTGCAATGTATCCTCCTTATTGAGTGGTGGCTATTCCTCTGACCGCCATATTGTGCGTCGCCACATAGATCTGTGCGCCGGTGTCTTAGGGCAAATAGTTCCTGTAAACGCTCTTTCAGTTTCGGGTGCGACTCGACATAACATGGTTTTACAGCTCGTTCTTGTAGATCACCCCGTCCTTCATGATCACGACAAAGTTCTTTTCCGCGTCCGCAACAAGGTCGAGGTTCTCCAGGGGATTGCCGTCCACCAGGATCAAGTCTGCGTAAGCGCCTTCTTCGACGATGCCCAACTGGCCCGGATAGGGATCGCGCGGGCCGCTGAGTTTCAGCAACTGCGCGTTGTCGTGGGTGACCATCTTCAGAATCTCGTGGGGCGCATACCAGCGCTGCATCTTGGCGACCAGCTTGCCCTGCTTTTTGGCCAGCTCCGGATCGAAGAGGGTGTCGGTCACCCAGATTCGCGTTGAGCTTCTGGTAGACGGAATATATGCCCGGATACGGTTGAAGCCCGCAGCGTGCTATGCTACTGGGCAGCACGGGGACTTGGCATCAGCACCTTGGCGCTTTCCAAAAGGCTTGGCATTTCACAACCCGCTGCCAGCCAATCGGTAAAACGGGGCGAAAAGATTGTTAATGAAAAAGAACTTAAGCTGATGGGATGACTTATGCCAAGATGTCAATACCCGTCCCCCAGAACCCGTAAGAAAGATTAAAGCTATAATTTACCTTCCCGTCCGGTCTCATCACGCATCATCCGCAGTCGAGTACTTATCAACACCGCGCAGCAGGCCGGTCTCACCCGCGACCCAGACGACCAGGCGGCCGAAAGGACTAAGCTGCTTTCGCAATTCCAACACCTGACGTGCAAGTGCTGGATTGTCCGTTATGATCCCGTCGACACCACGGCTCATCATTACAGACATCTGGACCGGGTCATTGATCGTCCACACGTAGACCTTCATCCCTTGTTTGTGGGCGCGCTGGACCATCGCGAGCGATGCCGCCGCGGAATTGAGCGCCAGAAAGTCCAGATCCAGTCGAGTTAGATCACCGATGCTGGCGGTGTTGAGCAGACCGCGCGTCCATGTCGGCCGCAGAGCGGCAATCTTGCGCAATCCATCGATGTTGAGGGACATAATCATGATGTCCGATGCCATCCCGGTCTGCTCCACCACATCCACGACCCGTGATTCGAGGTTGCGATCGCGACCGTAGTACTTGAGTTCTATCACGACGCCCAGCTTATCTTTAGCCAATACCAATGCCTGACGAAGCGTTGGTACCCGCTGGTTTGAATATTCAGGCGCATACCAACCGCCGATGTCGAGGTCTCGAAGGCTTTCATTCGTAGCGTCCCAGACTTTCAGGTCGCTCCGCGCCACCTTCATAAAGTCGCTGTCGTGGGCCACCACTATGACATCGTCGGCATTTTCCTGAACATCGAGCTCAATCCAATCCGCCTTGTCGACGATGGCTTGCTGAAACGACGCCATCGTATTTTCCGGTGCCGCTCCTGAAGCACCCCGGTGCGCAATGACTTTGACGTCAGCTTCCTCCTCGAGGCCACAGCTGACGGCGTAGCCGGCCAGGATAACCAGGACCAAGGCTGCGGCACTGATTCCGAAAATAACCTTGCCCGGAATTTGCAAGGAAGCCTTTTTCCCGAGTGAACCGCGTGCGGCGAGTTCTGGATCAAGTCGGCCGGGGCCGGCCACGGCGCGATAGAGACGGACGATCAGCAGGGGGAACAAGGCCGTGCTGAGTATCGTGATTGCAAGATTCCCCAACCCCGCCAGCATTAGGGTAATCCCCAACCCTGCTGCCATGATCGCGAAACTCCCTCCGATGTCTGGGATCAGGACATTGCCTATCAGTCCGACGAGGAACGTGACCAGTCCCGAGAGGAGGGCAACCCCGGCGAGCCACGAGGCAAGCAGGAGTGCGATTTTCCAACCACACGCCACAACTATCCGAGCACTCTCGCGCAGCGCGGGACCAGCGCGATGACCCTCGAACAAAATCAGCGGCATGGCAATAATCCAATTCGAATACTTTTTCAGAACGATGGCCGCCAACATCATCAACAGCAGCGCGGCAATCGCAATCGCCCACCAGAACTCAGGCGGCTTCTCGACCAGGTAGAAATTGACGTCGTGCTTTTTAAGGAAGAACAGATAGGCACCGCCCACGCCTGCGAAAAACGGGGCGGAGATGAGCAACAAGCGAACAACAACGTGCCCGGCCAGCTTCACCAGCTCAAAAGCGTGCCTTGTTATGTAGCGCAGGGAGTCCAGCCAGCTCATTGCGCGGTCTTCGACAGCCCCAAAACCGACCACCATCAGAACGCCCTGCTCGGCAAACAAGATACCCAGAGAAATAGCACCCACGATCAAAAGCGCCATGATTCCGATCGGATGCAGTAAAAACGCGACGATATCCGCATCGCTTAAGGCACCATCGTTCGTCTGAAAGAGAAATATCGCTATAAGAAGAGTGACCATCGGTGTCAGAACCACCGCTGCGATGATCTTCGTGAACAGATCGGCAAGCAACAGTTGTGGCCATGTACGTCGAAAATCACTGCGTGCTTCGAGTAGATCGGGCCACCGGATTGGTTTCACTAAGTTTTCTCCTCATAGGGAAAGAAAAAGTTGCCGAACAGCCTTCTCATTGCGACAGCTTGCGTTGGGAATAGACAAATATGGTCTGCACAAACATTACTGTCGCTTCAACTTAACCGTCCGACAGCAGCTCTCCTCCCATCCAGGCCTCAAACAGCTTGTACCCGACGGATAAAACCACAGCCCCGATAAAAAGCCCTAAGAAACCGATGGCAATAAACCCGCCGATTGCGCCTAAAAAGATCACCAGCATTAAAGTTCGTTCCTTGCGCATCAGAGGTTGCCCCGAAGGGAAAGCGATGACCGGGCAGCGTGGAATATCTTTTCATAGCTTCTCTCCCCGTTTCGTGGCCTTTTTTGGTTCGCTAACGGTCATAGTGGCTGGGCGTGAGAATCGGCCTGTTTCCTTTGTCACAAGCTGTGATGCTCGCGGATCAGCGCAATCGCCTCATCTCGCCCCGTCTGCATATCGAGGGATGTCCACATCCTATCCGATCGTGTACTTTCCGAGTTTGACAGGCAGGGGATGGGTTTTCCAAATTTTGTCGCAATACTCTTTAATGGAGCGATCCGAAGAAAACTTCCCCATTCTGGCCACATTGAGTATCGACATCCGGGTCCATTTGGCTGGATCCTTATAAGCAAGGCTCATCTGCTCCTGGACTTCCACATACGACCGATAATCGGCAAACAAGAGATAGGGATCGCCATGCAACAAGGAATCGACCAGGGGTTTGAACAGGTTTTTGTCTCCCCCGGAAAAAAATCCGGAAGAAATCCGGTCCACGGCCTCCCTCAGTTCCGGATCCGAGTCGTAAATCAGTTTGGGGTTGTAGCCCTTGGCCTTCAGTTCATAGACCTGCTCCGCAGTCAGACCGAAGAGGAAGAAGTTATCGGCTCCCACCTCCTCCCGGATCTCGATGTTGGCCCCATCGAGCGTTCCGATCGTCAGGGTCCCGTTGAGGGCGAATTTCATATTGCCTGTTCCGGATGCCTCTTTACCCGCTGTTGAAATCTGTTCCGAAAGGTCGGCCGCCGGATAGATGTATTTGGCATTCTTCACGTTGTAGTCCGGAAAGAAAACCACCTTCAACCGGCCGGCCACATCGGGATCAGTGTTGATGACCTCTCCCACCCCGTTAATGAGCTTGATGATCAGCTTGGCCATAAAGTAGCTCGGGGCGGCTTTACCCCCGAAGATAAAGGTTCGTGGGATCAGTTTAAGCGTCGGGTCATGTTTGAGACGATTGTAAAGGGTGATGATGTGAAGGACGTTCAGATGCTGCCGCTTGTATTCGTGAAGCCGTTTGACCTGGATGTCGAAAAGGGAGTCCGCATCGACGGCAATCCCGGTGCGCTCCCGAATCAGAACGGCCAAATCCTGCTTGTTTTCCCGTTTGATCCTTTGCCACTCTTTTTGGAAATCCGGGTCGTCTACGGAGGATTCGAGACCTCTCAATTCCTGAAGATTCCTGATCCAGTCTTCGCCGATCCTGCTGCTGATGAGACGGCTCAGCTTTGGATTACTGACAACCATGAAACGCCGCGGGGTCACGCCGTTGGTTACATTGGTGAACTTCTCCGGCATGTATTCGTGGAAATCCCGCATGACGTCCCTTTTCAGCAGCTCGCTGTGAAGTTCCGCCACCCCGTTGATCGCATGGCTGCCCACGCTGGCCAGGTGGGCCATCCGGACATAACGCTCCCCCTTCTCATCGATCAGGGACATCCGGCTTAACCGTTTATCGTCTCCCGGGTATTTCACACGAAGCTCCTCTAAAAAGTGCCGATTGATCTCGAAGATGATCTCAAGGTGCCTTGGCAAAAGGCTTCCGAACATGGGAAGGGGCCATTTCTCGAGGGCCTCCGGAAGCAGGGTATGGTTCGTATAGCTGAAGGTGCTCTGGGTCACGTGCCAGGCCTGCTCCCATTCGATCTGGTGTTCGTCCACCAGAAGTCTCATCAGTTCGGCCACCGCGATGGAGGGATGGGTATCGTTGAGCTGTATGGCGATTTTCTCATGAAACGTCTCCGGTTTTCCTCCTATCAGGAGGTGAAGCCGCAGCATGTCCTGGAGGGAGCAGGAGACGAAAAAGTATTGCTGAGCGAGCCTGAGCCTTTTGCCGGCCTCCGGCTCATCATTGGGATAGAGCACTTTGGTCACCGTCTCCGATACGACCTTCTCATTCACGGCACCATAATAGTCGCCCACATTGAATTCTTGAAAGTCGAAAGACTCCACGGCCTCCGCTTTCCAGAGGCGCAAGGTATTGCAGGTGTTGACCCGGTATCCGGCGATGGGCGTATCATAGGCCGTTCCTTTTACTTCGCGGCCGGGAATCCAGCGCATGCGATAATATCCCTGATCATCATGATAGGATTCGGTATGTCCACCCCATTTCACATAGTAGGCGATCTCCGGCCGGTGTATCTCCCAGGGGTTGCCCAGGTGGAGCCAGGGGTCGGTGACCTCCACCTGCCAACCCTCCCGAATCTCCTGGTCAAACATACCGAATTCATAACGGATCCCGTAGCCCACAGCCGGAATTTCGAGCGTGGCAAGGCTATCCAGATAACAGGCCGCCAGCCTTCCCAAACCCCCGTTTCCCAAGCCCGGTTCCTCTTCCTGTTCAATGATATTTCTAAAATCCAAACCGAGATCTTCCATGGCACGGCGCGCCTCGTCATAGATTCCCAGGTTGACCAGATTATTCTCCAGGTGGGGTCCGAGCAGAAATTCCGCCGACAGGTAGCTCACGATGCGAACCCCCGGCTTGTCGTAGTTTTGGACCGTGTGCAACCAGCGCTCGAGGAGCTGGTTGCGAACCGTGACGGAAAGGGCCATATAGAGGTCGTTCGGGGTTGCCATCTCAAGAGTCCTTCCCTGGGTGTAAAAAAGATGACGGAGAAACTCCCGGGTTAGATTCTTGATCTCATTGCCTGGGCCTGTGGCCTTGGGCGACGGTTTTTTCCCTGCATTTTTCTTTGTGCTGGTGTTCTTGGTTTTTTTTATCATCAGACTCGCCTCCAAACTCTTTCATGTGGTATTAAATGCGATGCAATTCCAAGGGCCCATTGATCCGGCCTTGTCCGGCTCAATCTTTCCCGGCCCCTGCAATAAGATCGATGATCTCCATGCGATGGTTCATTTCCGGGTATTTCGCGGAAGGTCCTTCGGTCAGAATGGCGAGCTTCGCTGCCATGCCATGTTCGCTCAGCCATTGTTTCACGTAGCTCTTCCAGTGTTCCGGGTGCTCCGGCTCATGCACCGGATAAACGCCCGAGGAAAACTGGAATTGCCGGCAGGTCGACTCCTGCGAGCTTACGGCCACGGTCCAGACAGGGAACCGGAACCGCGCAATGCTCCTCGCGGTGGCGCCGCCATGTGTCGGGACGAACACGGCCGCGGGCGATGCATATCCAAGGCACGCTTCCACGCCGATGGCGACCAGATGTTCCGGCCGGATCCTCCCGGTGAGATCGACCCCCCGGTAGAGCTCTTTCACCGCAATATGGGGACGGCGCGCTTCCATGGAGGCCGCGATCTTCGCGAGCATCGCAACCGCGTCAACGGGGTATCTTCCCATGGCCGATTCCGCCGAGAGCATCACACAATCGGTCCCGTCAAGGATCGCATTGGCCACGTCCGTCGCCTCGGCCCGGGTCGGACGCCGGTTTTCCGTCATGGACTCGAGCATCTGGGTCGCCGTGATCACGGGTTTTGCGCGCATGTTCGCCAGACGCATCAGATGCTTCTGCACCACGGCGATATCTTCGATCGGGACCTCGACGCCGAGGTCGCCGCGCGCGATCATGATCCCGTCGGCCGCATCCATGATCGCGTCGATGTTATCGAGCGCCCCGGACCGTTCGATCTTGGCGATGATGAAGGGATGAAACCCGAGTTCCGCGGCCGCCTTTCTGACGGCGTCGATGTCCGCGGCCCCTTCGACAAAGGACTGGCTGACGGCATCCACGCCGCTTTCAATGGCAAACTTGAGGCACTCATGGTCCCTCCTGGTAAACGCGCTGATCCCGAGATCGATGCCGGGCAGGTTAAGTCCCTTGCGCGACCGGAGTTCTCCGCCCACCTTGACCACGCAGTGTACGTTCTCCCCCTTCACTTCGGCCACTTCGATCTGAATATAGCCGTCGTTCAGAAAAAGCGTATCTCCCTTGTTCACGGCCCGGGGAAGGGATTCAAAGGAGACGGAGGCGCGGGTCCTGTCCCCGACGATATCGTCCGTGGTCAACGTGAAGCAGTCGCCCGGCTTGAGTTCGATGGGCTCCGGGTCGATCTGCCCGATCCGCATCTTCGGGCCCGAGAGGTCGGCCATGATCGCAATGCGACGCCCTGCGGACACCGATGCTGCCCGGAGGTTTTCGATGATCTGCTTGTGAGCCGCGAAGTCGCCGTGTGAAAAGTTCAGCCGGGCGATGTTCATGCCGGCTTCGATCATCTGCGAAAGCACCGCCGGCGACTCCGAGGCGGGCCCGATGGTACAGACGATTTTGGTCTTATGATTGGGCAAAGCCATGGTGATTCCTCCGCTGCTTTTCGTCCTTCACGGTCATTACCGCAGCGATCCGTGTGCAGGGCCACAGAGATGGGGGGAACGCTCCGCCACGTGGTGCACGTTTTCGGCGATGGAGGTGGCCCCCAAAGGCATGTCCTTTAAGTATATACCGGTGGAAAAGGCCGCGCCTCCGGCCAAAACCTGAATGGTGCCGTCGCGCTTGCTCTCCGCCAAGCCCTTCAATACACCATTGGCTGTTGCCAGGGAAGTGACATTGATGGCGGGGCGGGCGAATTTCTTTTCGAATAGGGCTTCCTGATGGGTCTTTCTAACGCCCCGATTTCTCGACCGCTTCTCGCGTTAGTTCGGTAATCCGCGCCCAGTCCCCCCGGCCTATCGCCTCTTGCGGTGCGACCCACGATCCTCCAATGCAGGCGACATTTTTCAAGCCGAGGTACTCACGGTAGTTGGCCGAGGTAATGCCGCCTGTGGGACAGAAGGTGACTTGGGGAAAGGGTCCGGCAAAAGCCTGAAGCATTTTCACGCCGCCCGCGGCCTCGGCCGGAAAAAATTTGAAGTGGCTGTACCCCAGGGCCATGCCGGCCATCAGCTCCGAGACTGTGGCGATGCCGGGGATGAGCGGTATGGGCCCCTGATTTGCCGCTTCGAGCAGCTCTGCGGTCAGCCCCGGACTGATGGCAAAAACCGCCCCGGCTTCGGCAATCTCGGCCAATTCTTCCCCGCGCGTCACCGTGCCCGCGCCGACGATGGCGCCGGCGACCTCGCGTCTGATGGACAGGATCGCATCCATGGCCACCGGCGTGCGCAGGGTGATCTCCAGCACGTGGATGCCGCCGGCCACCAGGGCCCTTGCCAGGGGCACGGCCTGCTCGAGCTTTTTAATGACCATGACCGGTATCACTGGCCCCTGACGCATAATATCGTCGGGTTGTAGTTTCCAATGCCTTTGCATGCTCATCAGTCCTCTTGAAATGGGAACTTCACCTGACACTTTTCATAAACATAGGTAAACAGCGAACTAGCGCCCTCCTCCGGGCTGAGCAGACTGCTCCTTAAGGGGGCGAAAATCTGGCGGCCGGTGCCGTAGCGGACCTCGCGCACACCGGGATCGGCATAATCCCTGGCCTTAAGCGCCTCTTCGTCCAGGAGGAGGTCGAGTCTGCCGGCTCCGACATCGAGGCGGATCAAGTCGCCGTCCTTTATTTTTGCGAGCATTCCGCCGCAGATGCCTTCCGGCGTCACATGAATGGCGGCCGGAACTTTGCCGGAGGCGCCGGACAGCCGGCCATCGGTCACCATGGCCACCTGGTGGCCCTGGTTCATCAGCACGGCCAGCGGGGTGATGAGTTTATGCAGTTCCGGCATCCCATTGGCCTGGGGTCCTTGAAAACGCACCACGGCGATGAAGCTGCGGTTCAGCCGGCCCTGCCGAAAGGCCGTGATGAGCTCTTCCTGGGTGTGAAAGACCACGGCAGGCGCCTCGATGACCGTATCGGCGCCTTCGGCCAAGGCGGATACCTTGATCACGGCGCGGCCCAAGTTGCCTGAGAGAACCTTGAGCCCTCCGGAAGGGGAGAAGGGCTCGCGCACGGATGCGATCACCGAGGTGTCGGCAGAACGCTCCGTCTCCGCCTGCCATGTCAGGTTCTCCCCGTTCAGCATCGGTTTGCGGGTGTAGGCTTCCAGGCCCAGCCCTGCTACGGTCTGCACATCGCTGTGTAAAAAACCGCCCTCCAGCAGCTCCGTGATGAGCGCTGCCATACCGCCGCCGGCCTGAAAGGTGTTAATGTCCCCGGGGCCGTTGGGATAAATCAGCACCAGCAGGGGCACCACCTGGGAAAGGTCGGAAAAATCGTCCCAGTTGATGCGAATGCCGGCGGCCCGGGCCACAGCCACCAGATGCATGGTCTGATTGGTAGACCCTCCTGTGGCCAGCAACCCGACCATGGCATTCACCACGGATTTCTCGCTGACGACGCGACCGATGGGGGTAAAGTTCTCGCCGCCCAGATGAGTCATGCCGGTGACCCGCGTGGCGGCGGCGATGGTGAACGCCTCCCGCAGCGGGTCGTCCGGGTTGACGAAGGAGGCGCCTGGCAGGTGCAGCCCGAGAAGCTCCGCGATGAGCTGGTTGCTGTTGGCGGTGCCGTAAAAGGTGCAGGTCCCGGCGCAATGGTATGACTGGCACTCCACCTCCAGCATCTCCGCAGGACTGATCTTGCCCTCGGCGTAGAGTTCCCGGGCCCGGGCCTTCTCCTTGTTGCCCAGCCCCGTGGGCATGGGACCTCCCGGCACCAGGATCATGGGCAGGTGTCCGAACTGCAGGGCGCCCATGAGTAACCCGGGCAAGATCTTGTCGCAGATGCCAAGCAGCAAGGCACCGTCAAAAACATTGTGGGAAAGGCCGATCACTGTGGCCATGGCGATCACGTCACGGCTTATCAGACTCAAGTCCATGCCCGGCTCGCCCTGGGTCACCCCATCGCACATGGCCGGCACGCCGGCTGCGACCTGGGCCACGCCACCGGCCGCGGCCACCGCCTTCTTGAGGATCGTGGGATAGGTCTCGTAGGTGTGATGGGCGGAGAGTAGATCATTGTATGAGGTGATGATGGCGATATGGGGAGACCTCTCATCGCGCAGTCGCTCCGCTTCCCGTCCCCGGCAGACCGCCATGGCATGGGCCAGATTGCTGGCGGGAAGCCGGTGCCGGAACGGCCCTTCTGACATGGCCTGCTCCATGTGCTGCAAGTATTTGCTGCGGTGCTCGCGGCTGCGGCGGACGATGCGTTCGGTGACTTCCAAAACTCTCTGATGCATTCTCGTTCTCCTCGTGTCGGCGCAGGGCGTTTGTGTGTGTCCCGTTCAGCCGTCAGCACTTCAAAAATGACTGCGCGTCATCCGTTCAACCCTTTTCATTGCGGGACGCACTTTCGGTTGAATTCGTCGTACTTCCTCATGGCTCGCGGCTGAAGGCTTCCTGAGGCTTTACTCATCCCAGTCCCTGCCGTCGCGGGCGAGCAGGGCTATCGAGGCAACCGGCCCCCAGGTTCCGGCGGCGTAAGGTTTGGGCGGCTCATCCTGTGCCTGCCAGGCGTCCTGGATGGAATCAACCCAGGTCCACGCCTGCTCCACTTCATCCCGCCGGATAAACAAGGCCTGATTCCCGCGCATGGCCTCCAGCAGCAGCCGTTCATAGGCGTCGACAATTCTTTCGCCCTTGAAGGTCTCTGAAAAACTGAGGTCCAACATGGACCGCTGTAGATGCAGCCCCTTGCCCAGGCCTGGAACCTTGTTCAGCACCTCGATTTCCACCCCCTCGTCGGGCTGGAGGCGAATGATCAGACGGTTTGCCGGCAGATTCTTGTAGCTTCCCTTGAAGATGTTGTGGGGCAGGCGCTTGAAATGGATCGCCACCTCGCTGCGTTTGGCGCTCATGCGCTTTCCAGTCCGCAGGTAGAAGGGCACGTCGGCCCAGCGCCAGTTGTCGATGTCCACCCGCAGGGCGGCAAAGGTCTCGGTACGGCTCTGGGAGTTGCCGTCCTCCTCTTCGAGGTATCCGGGGACCGGCCCCCCCTTGAGAAAACCGGCAGTGTACTGCCCCCGCACCAATTTTTCCGCGGCATTCTCCCGGGTGATGGGCCGGAGCGCTTTGAGCACCTTGAGCTTTTCACTGCGGATGCTGTCACCGTCCAGAGCGACAGGCGGCTCCATGGCGACCAGGGTAAGGATCTGCAGAAGATGATTCTGGACCATGTCGCGCAGCTGCCCAGACTGATCGAAATACCCCCAGCGCCCCTCGATCCCGACCTCCTCCGCCACCGTGATCTGGACATGGTCGATGGTGTTGTGGTCCCAGTTGGTGGTAAAAATAGAATTGGCAAAGCGCAGCGCCAGCAAGTTCAGTACCGTTTCCTTCCCGAGGTAATGGTCGATGCGGTACACCTGCCCCTCGTAAAAAAAGGCACCCACTGCATCGTTGATGACTCGGGAAGAGGCCAGGTCGGTGCCTATGGGCTTTTCCAGCACCACCCTTGCCCGCTCCGTGACAAGCCCGGCGGCGGCAAGCCCCTTGCAGATCGGGCCGATCAGGTCAGGCGACACGGCGAAGTAATTCACCGTTTCGCGCCGGGCCTGATCCAACTGGGCCTGCAGGTGGCCGTACTGGTCGGGTTGCGCCAGATCGATCCGGGCATATCGCAGTCGCCGGGCGAAGCGGTCCCAAACCGCGGTGTCGATCGGTTCTTTCATGAAGTGTTCCAGGCTCTCGCGAGCCAGGGCCACGTATCCCTCGTCGTTGGATTTCCTCCGCGCCACCCCGATGATGGTGCTGTCCGGTGCGATGAGTCCCGCCCTTTCAAGCTGGTAGAGCGAGGGAATCAGTTTCCGTCTGGCTAAATCGCCATAGGTGCCGAACAAGACCAGGTCACATGGTTGCATAGTTTCCCTCCCACGCCCTCATGCCTCAAGGGCATTGCGTTTCCCCTCGATAAATTCTCGGCTTTCTTTGCAGTCGGCAATCGGTAAAGCGGCAGCGCCGATTCAGCTCAGGTCCGTGAATACCGTGGCGTCTTTTATCGCCAGCACCAGCTTCTCCGGGCAGGCAGCGGCCGGACACACAGCATCGTTGAACTTCTCAAACGCCTTGCGTTTCGCCTCGCCGACAAAAAGAAGAACTGCTGCCTCCGCGGTCTGCATCAGCGACAGGGAAGAGGTCATTCTCTCCGGAGGCGGCTTGAGCGAATCATCCACGACAATGAAACCGTGATGCTTGTCCGCAAGGGATTGATGGTAAGGGTACAAGGCGCCCACATGGTTGTCCTCCCCCGAACTCAGGAGGATGATGTCATATCGGAAGCCAAGCTCCGCGAGCACCCGCTCGTAATTCCGCGCGCCGCGATCCGCGCTTGTCTGATCGAGGATGAAGGGATGGAGGTTGCCCGGTGCGATACGGCCTGCCAGCTATAAGGGACCGACAAGATGGTCCTGTAGTAATTTGTAGTTGCTGTCAGGATGGACGATGGGGACCAGGCTTTTGTCTATGATGAAGTAGTGCACCCGACGCCAGTCCGCTTGCTCTTCCTTCATTGCCAGAAAGATCTTGGCGGCATTTCTTCCGCCAGGCACTGCCAGATTAAAATTCTCCCGTATGTCAAGCACACCCCGGATCTTTTCACAGAGGTGCTGTGCCGCCCATTGCAAGAGCCGATTTTGATCCTTTTTCTCGACAAATTTAAGCATACCTATCCTTTTTGGCAAGACGACGACTACTGGCGGGACCTGGGGACCTGGGGTATGGCCACAGTAACATATTGTAAAATCGAGAAAAGATACCTAAAATCATCAGTATTTCGGCCTTAATCGATCAATTTTCATGCAAAAACTGATTGATTAAAGATGGTAGTGGTTGATCCCATAATAACGTGTTCCCAGAATCCTGATTATTAGCTTTTCCATATAATTTCTTTTGGCACGAGTCATTTTCCCTCGAGTCCCTTAATGGGGCAGTTTAAGTAAAAAACCGATGGATTAAGAACATTTCAGAGGCGTTATTAAGTCGTTTTATTTGCTATGTCAATTACTTAGAGTGGCCCGACCCCAACTCTCCAGACCGGCAAACTCCAGGCCATCAAAGCCGATTGATTGTATCCCCTCATCCTAACCCTCTCCCCGGGGGGAGGGAATTTGTGGTGACCCTGTACCGAGCTGCAGGGGATAGTCGCGTTTAAATCGATGAATGGTAAGTGTTCAAACGGTGTTCATCCCGACGTGCCAGGGCCGCGTCAATTAATTACCGCAACGAAGCACAGCCAGACGATGATCGTCGGCACCAGCGCTCCCTTGAGCAGCCCCACCGGGGATACGGCATTGTCGAAGTATTTTTTCAGCAGCGATTGGCCGGCCGGGTTGGGGGCATTGGCAATGACCGTGAGTCCGCCGCCGGCCACCGCGCCCGCCACCACCGTGTATTTGAGGCTGTCCGTAAATCCCGGCACCAGTGTGCTGAGAAAGGTGATAGCTGCGTTGTCATTGAAAGCGGTCAGGATCGTAGCCCCCAGCATGAGCGGGATTTCACTCAGCTTGCCCAGCACCGGCTCGATCCACCACCCTTGGACCCCGCCGTGCACCACCAGTCCACCTAAAAAAAAGCCCACCAGCAGAGGCGGCTTCAGATCGATGATATTTTGAAAGGGTGCTGTTACTTGGGCAAAGCCGAGAAAGAAGAGCAGGCCCGGGATGAACAGCGCCGGGTAATGGGCGTTGAAGATGGTCCAGCCCATGAACAGCACGTGGACAGCGATCAACCAGGCCGGCACCGGGTCGTCGCGGTTGTCCCACTCCGGATCCACAAACGGAGGCCGCTGATCTTCGGGAAGCAAGCCGGGAATATGCTGCCTCATTTTTTGAAGCTCGATCTCCTTGAAACGTTTGTCGAACGCTTCCTTGAATAGAACCGTATCGGCGCCATTTTTTAAAAGGCCCGGCAGGTATTCTTTTTCCAACTTGTTTTTAATATGCTGAATGATTTCATCGGTTTTGCGGCGCAGCGTTTGCTCGAGATCGAGCGTTTCCGCTACCTTTGGTCCGATTTTTTCGAACTCCGCTTCCAGCTCCTTGCGTTTGATCAACTCGGTCTGGATGCGGTGTTTGAGTTCTTCGACGGCAAAATCGTGCTGCAGCTCTGCCAGCTCCTTGCGGAAGATAATAAAATAAAACCCGTTGGACAGAAGGATTCCAAGAACCGCCTTCCATCCGAAATGGATGATCATGTGCAGCGTGTCCCACTGCCAGGGGGAAGCCACCATCAGTACCGGTGGTGCGGCAAAGTGCGTTAGGGTGCCGCCGACCGAGATGTTGACAAAGAGCAGGCCCAGTGTGGCGTATTTGAATTTTGCACTGGGCTGCAACTGGTAGAACTTGCGGCTGATTAGCAACGCTGAGATGGTCATGGCTGCCGGTTCGGTAATGAACGATCCCAGGATAGGCCCCAGGGTCAGGATGGTAAACCACCAGGCCGTCAGACTGCCCCCCAGCACACCAGCAATTTTTTGCATCACTATTTCGGACAGTTTCAAAATAGGGCGTGTGGCGGCCAGGGTCATGATCACCACCACGAACAAGGGTTCTACGAAATTGACGCGGTAACTGACGTAGTTGAGCGCCGTTTTCCAGTCGAAAAAGCCGATGATCACAGCCAGTAGGGCCAATGCCCACAGCCCGAAGATGACTTCCACTTCTCCCAAAAAATGAAACAACTCGGCCCCGTAGTGGATCGAGTACTTGTCAACAATCCCCTGCTTAACTTTTTTCTCGTGTTCGTGTTCCCATTTGTGCGCCATGGTCATGAACTTGCTGGAGAGAAACGTGTGAACAATGGCACAAAAGAAGATAAGGGTTGCCACCAGGTTGAACGGCTGCTGGCGGATGCGGTTTGCCAGGACGGCCAGGATACCGGGTAACTCCTGGTCACCGTAGCTTTCCAGGCTGCGGGGAAAATCGGCCGTCCCCCCGGCAGGCGGTGATGCACTCCAAGCGACGCTGCTGAAGAGCACAAGGGCGGTAAATATCAGAAACGCACGCTTGCCTTTTGCGTTAAGCAGTTGCTTCATGGTCTCCTTCTTTCAACTATGCTCATTTTTTGAATAACGCATTTCGGCTGCACTTTAAAAGGACGCAACTTCTGCGTAGGGTACCGCCTAACTTGACCTCAAGTGCACGGATGTCATCCTTTCCTTCGCTCGTCTTCCCATCCAGTAGAATGCCCGCGCGGTCAAAATGCATGGCGACTTGTTCGGCCGTAAAAAAATCGTTCGGATGGCTCAGAACACGGGTTACTTCTCCGAGGTAATACTCCGTATCGAGTGATTTGGTTTTGATCGCGTTCAATTCATCCTCGATCCTTTCGAGCAGTTTCTGAGCCGCAGTATATGATTGCATACCGGAACCGGCGCGCCATTCCAAGACCATCTGTTGTCTGTCAGCGGCCAGTATTTTCAGTTTAGCCGCCACTTCTTCTCTCAGCAGGCTGAGTTCCTCTTTACGGGATTGTTCTTCGAGAACATTTTCGAGAGACCAATGCGCCAGGATTTGCAAAACGCCCCTTTCGAGTGTTTGGTTGAAGTCAGACATCGTTACCGAAGGGGCTCTGAACTTGTGATCGGAAAAATTGACCGCTTTCAAGGCGACATCTCTCAGGACGATTTCACCCTGAAGCCGGGATCCGAAAATCGTTTTCACGTCGCGGTCCATGGTCAATAGGACAAAAAAAACATCGGTCGAATTTCGGGACAGAAATTCATTTAGATCAGGATCGTTGGCGAGAGTCTGTTTCAACTGGTCTTCATTTACAAAAAACGTCTTGACCAACACGTCGTAGAAAGCCTCATCCGATGTAACGTCCAGGGGACCCGGAAGGGTTTCGATAAGTTCAGCGATGAAACTCAATGCCGACTCGACCGGCTGCCTTAACTTCTTTTTATGTCCGCGAATCAGACGTATCTTGGGGCACGAATTGTCCAGGACCAGTTCGATCGCATCCTGAGTACCCGGACGGGTTGATTCTGCGGTCAATCCCAGCTTTTCTCCGAGGAATTGTATCAAATTACCCACAGCGGTTTCCTCATAATATCAAGCAGGTGCTCGAGCAGAGCTCTTTTTCTATTCGCAAGAACACTTCTCGAGCAACCTGAGCCTCTCAAACGCGATCTTTACTTGGCGGCCTTGGCCACTGTACTGCGGAGTGCAGCCGATCCGGGATTGCTGACCGAATGCTTCACATGGATGTCCACCGGCGATGCCGGCTTGCCATAATACGCCGCGTTCCATTCATCCCGCGTGGCAACCACCGAGCCATCCAGGGCCAGTCCCGCGAAAGCGCCTTTTGAGCGCGAAAAGGAAAAAATAAAGGTCCTTGTTAAAAAAACGATGGAACGCGACCAGATTCTTCAGACCTTCACCCCTGCACGGTCTTTTTGATCTTCTGGTTTTCACGAAGCCAATGGGCAAAGGCCACTGCAACGGCGCAAGAGGCCAGCCGGGCTTCGGCCGAATCCGCTCGGCTGGTCAGAATAATAGGGACCCGCGTTCCTAAAACAATGCCGGCCAAATCGGCTCTGCCCAGATAGGCCAGCTGTTTGGCCAGCATGTTGCCGGCCTCAAGGTCGGGCACCAGAAGGATGTCCGCCTCGCCGGCCACCGCTGAATGGATGCCTTTGATCAGGGCGGCCTCTTTGCTGATGGCATTGTCGAAGGCCAGGGGGCCATCGATAAGGGCCCCTTCGATTTGCCCGCGATCGGCCATTTTGCACAAGGCCGCGGCGTCGATGGTGGCGGGGATCTTCGGGTTCACGGTTTCCACCGCCGAGAGAATGGCCACCTTGGGTTGTGGATTGTTCAGCGCATGGACCAGCTGAATCGCGTTTTTGAGAATATGGACCTTGTCTTCCAAGGTCGGGTAGATGTTGATGGCCGCATCAGTTATGAAAAGCGGCCGCGGATAGGTGGGCACGTCCATGAGGAAAACGTGGCTGATCCGCCGTTCGGTGCGCAGCCCTGAGGCCGACGGCACCACCGCGCTCATCAGTTCATCGGTGTGCAGGCTGCCTTTCATGAGCGCTTCGGCCTCGCCCGATCGGCATAAGGCCACGGCCTTTACCGCTGCGTCATGGCTGTGGAGCGCGTCCACCAAACGATATGGGCCGATATCCAGGTTCAGGCTCTCGGACAGGGCGCGGATTTTGGCTTCCGGTCCAACCAGGATCGGATCAATCAGGTTGGCCCTGGCTGAATCGATGGCACCCTCCAGGGCCTCTTTGCTGCAGGGATGGCACACGGCGACAGGGATCGGCTCCCAGTCATCGACGTAGTCGATCAGCTTTTTAAAAGCGGTTTTGCGGTGCAGATGAAGGGTGGCGTAAGGCGAGCCGACATCGGTCGGCTTTCTGGTGGGCGCCTTGACCCTGGCGACGCCGGTGATAATATCCTCACCGCGTTGATTGACCGCCCGGCAGTCGAACACCACACTGCCGTCCGCGGCATTCTTGGACGTTGCAGTCACGGTGATGGTGAGCGTGTCGTCCAGCTCCACCGCATGGTGAAACTCGAAATGTTGCGACTGGTAGACCGTGCCGGGTCCCGGCAGGTCGTTGCCCAGCAGGCTCGAGATCAGGGCCCCGCCCCACATGCTGTGGCCGACCAGCTTGTGACGCTCCAGCAGCATCAGCGCGTACTCGTCGCTGAAATGGGTCGGGTTCATGTCGCCCGACAAAAGCCCGAACAAATCGATATCCTGCTTGGTCAACATCCGCTCCATTCGGGCGCTGTCACCGATTTGGATTTCATCGAACGTCTTGTTGGTGATCATTTTGTCACCACCTCTTTCTTGTGAGATCTTGCAGGCTTGCGCCCCGATTGTTTGACCGCGGGAGGGGAGGGGAACAGCCGTTCCAACTCCGCCAACCGCCGCTTTCCTTCCTCTCCCAGCGGCCCGCCGGCGGTGGCGACATTGCGGATATATTCCAGCAGCTTCGGCCACTCGTCTTCATGACCTTTGAGCAACTCGGGAATCAGCGCCACCGCCCCTATTTCATCAAGCCGGAGCATGAAATACTGTTCGCGAAGATCCTGCTTGAATTCGGCCAGGGTTTTTTCCGCACCGTGTTCAACCCTGATCCGGCGGAGCATCTCGAAAGCCCGTTCGTCGGCTGCCTTCTCCGGCATGCGGACATAGACCAGAGCGCGGATCGCCGCCTCGCGCGGTCCCCCTTTGTCCATTTTGGCCCGCAGCTCCTCGATCCGGCGGTTGACGAAGGCCGTATGCTCGGGGTTTACGCCGGGATGCTTTCTGGGCGGCTCATCCGATGCCCGCAAACCCAACAAGGCTTGCAGCCAGGATTGGTCGTACACTCCGAAGAACATGTTTTCCGTCATCGCATCCCGCCATTGCCCAAAGGTTTCCAGGCTCGACTTGATCCAGTCCGAGAAGACCTTTTCCCACTGCAGAAAAATGTTGTCGGCGGCCGCCGGTCGGCGATGCTCCTCAACCGTCCGGGTTACTGCGGCCAGCGGCTGCAGCGCCGGATTGCGGTCGGAGAAAAGCTCATAGCCGACCCGCAGCGGATGCGTGCGCCGCATCCATTCGGCACCCTGCTCGGTGGCAAAGGCGCGGATGATCGGCTGCGCCGCGGTGCGGTAGAGACCGTTGGTTACCTCGGACAAACGGGCCACGGCGGCAAAGCAGCGCTCCTCGTCCGGCGTGTTCCCGCCCAGGGCGCGAATGTCCTCCAAGGTTCTGCTTTCGAACCGAGAGATGTGGTCTCCGGTCACCAGGCCGACATTGGCCGCATCCGGTGATTTCTTCTGGATAACGGCCTCATAGAGCCCGGGCGGCAGACAATCGATCAGGTCGATGTTGTTGGCGAACTCCTGGTGTTCCTTTTTGGCCACGCTGCCCGAAACAAAGATCCCCAGATGGCCGACGGTTTCATGCACCGCGTAGACAATCGTCTGACCGGCGGCCAGGATGTCGTCCTCACTTTGGTACAGGTCGAGAATCCAGCCGAGGGCCTGTTGGGGCGGCGTGATGTTGTCGCCCTTGGAACACAGGCAAACAATCGGCGAGCGGATCTTCCTTAAATCCAGCCGCACGCCGTCGCCGGTGACCATCTCGGCGGTGCTCAGCTTGTTGCCGACAAAGAGGTTGTCGACGATGTACTGCATTTCCTCGCCGGTCAGCACCACGTGCCCCCCCCACCAGCGCTCGAAGCCCAGATAGCGGGGCGCCTCGGTGTCGATGTTGGCATAGAGGTTGTATTGCTTGGACCACAGGGTGTTGGCCGGGTTGAGACTCTCGAAGTTCTGCACCAGCCAGGCGCCGTCGAACTGCCCATGCCCGAGGTCGCTGACCAGTGCCGTCAACCAGCTGCCGCCCAGAAGGCCGCCGGTGTAACGCATGGGGTTGACGCCGCGCACACCCGCCCAGTAAGACAGGGGTGCTCCGGCCACAATCAGCGGACCGCACAGATCGGGGTATTTGGCTGCCAGCATCATCAGCGCCCAACCCGCCTGGCAGTTGCCGATCACAACCGGTTTGCCCTCGGCCGCAACGTGCAGGTCCGCGACCCGCTGGAGGAAGACCGCCCAGGCCTCGATCACGGCTTCGATCGTCTGGTCCGGCTCGGGCATTGGGGTAAAGCCGATGAAGTAGCAGGGATGTCCCGCCCGCATGGCCTCGCCAATCTCGCTCTCGGCCTTGAAACCGCCGATGCCGGGCCCGTGACCGGCGCGGGGGTCGATCACGACAAAGGGACGCTTTAGATTGTCAATGACGGTCCCCGCAGGCGGGTGTATCTTGACGATGCCGTAGTTTACGGGTCGGAGCAGCGTGCGGCCATCCAGGACCAACTCGCCCTCGAACTGCAGCACGTGGGGGACTGTTTCGGCCATGTGCTCCAGATATTGATTGCCGCGCCGGCGCATCACGTCCCAGAAGAGCACCGTTCGCTGCCCGGCGTCGAGCAGATAGTCGGCCAGTTCTTTGCTTCCAAGAATCGGATTGACGTTCTTTATCTTTGTCATTTAGTCCTCCTTTCAACCCAACAGCAAGGAATTCATTGCCTCATTGGGTCGCTGTTCAATTTTTGATTTACGCCATAATGCTGGCACCGCCGTCGACATAGACGGTCTGGCCGGTGAGGCGCCGCCCGTAAGGCGTCGCCAGGAAGGCACACGCGAAACCCACATCCATGATGTCCACCAGTTCGCCGACCGGCGAGCGCTCGACGGCATCATTGAGCATGCGGTCAAAGTCTTTCAGCCCCGAGGCGGCCCGTGTCTTGAGCGGACCGGGTGAGATCGCGTGCACCCGGATCTTCCGTGGGCCGAGCTCGTAGGCCAGGTACCGGCAGACCGCCTCAAGGGCCGCCTTGACCGGTCCCATCACGTTGTAGTTGGGAACCACCTTTTGCGCCCCGTGATAGCTCATGGCAAACAGGGTCCCGCCGTCTGTCATCAGCGGCGCCGCCAGGCGTGCCATGCGAATGAAGGAGTGACAGGAGATGTCCATGGCAACCGAGAAGCCTTTGGAAGAGCAGTTCAGCAGCCCGCCCTGCAGGTCCTCCTTGGGTGCGAACGCAATGGAATGCACCAGGATATCCAGCTGCCCCCACTCGCTTGCGATGCGATCGAACACGGCTTCCAGTTCACCGGGCTTTGAAACATCCAGCGGCATGAACATCACCGCCTCCACTTCTGTTGCCAATGGTTCGACATGCGGTTTGGCTTTGTCGTTGAGATAGGTGACCGCGATCTCCGCGCCCACCTCGCGGAAGGCCTTGGCGCAGCCGCAGGCAATCGAGTGCTCGTTGGCGATGCCGACCACGAGCGCCTTTTTGTTTTTCAAGACCGGGCGGGGAACCTCTATTTTCATCTTCCTTCTCCTTGTGTTGTTTCAAGCGAACGTCGGGTATGACGCGCAATCATCAGTTCCTCGTTGGTGGGGATGACCCAGACGGCGACGCGGCTCGAGCCGGTGCTGATGCACCTCCGGCCGGTCGTGTTTGCCGTTTCATCGATGTCGACCCCCAGCCACGCGGCGTCGCGGCAGACGCGGCTGCGGATTACCGGAGCGTTCTCACCGATGCCCCCGGTAAATACGATGGTATCCAGCCCTCCCAGCGCCGCCGCCAATGAGCCGAGCTCGCGGCGGATGCGATAAAGAAAAAGATCCACGGCCAGCTTGGCCTGGGGGTTTTCGCTTGCCAGCAGCGTGCGCATGTCGCTGGATATGCCCGACACCCCGAGCAGGCCCGACTGGGTATAGATGAGATGCTCGATCGCGCGGGCGTCCATCCCGCGCTGATCCATGAGATAAAGGATCACGCCGGGGTCGAGCGAGCCGCTGCGGGTTCCCATCGGCAGCCCTTCGACCGCCGTAAAGCCCATGGTGCTGGCAAGGCTGCGTCCCGCTTCGAGGGCGCACATGCTTGCCCCGTTGCCAAGGTGCAGCACAACGCTCCTGCCTTGCGCGGCCTTCGGATCAATGTCGGGCAGGATCGAGGCGATGTATTCGTAAGACAACCCGTGGAACCCATAGCGCAAGACCCCGCCCTCCCGCAGCTCGGCGGGCAGGGCGAACATCTGGGCCACATCGGGCTGGGTTCGGTGAAAAGAGGTGTCGAAGCAGGCCACTTGCGGCAGCTCGGGAGCGCGCTCCAGAGCGCGGCGGATCGGAGCGAGATTGTGTGGCTGATGCAAGGGGGCCAGCGGAATGAAGGTTTCCAGCACTTTGAGCACCGCCTCATCCACCTGAACGGGCTGGGTGTAAGCCATGCCGCCGTGCACCACCCGGTGCCCGAGGCCGATCAGTCGATCGCCCGGCAGCTCCGACCGCAAATGGCCGATCAGATGGTCGAGTGCCCCGTCGTGTCCCAGGTTGAGGCCGGCGGGCCAGGATTTCTCGGCTTTGACCGCACCGTCGGGCGTCTTCGAAACAAAACGCGCCGCGGTGTAGAGCCCTTCGATCTGGCCCCTGACGTCCGCCTTAAGGGTTTCGCCGTGATCGATAAACAGCGAAAACTTGATGCTCGACGAGCCCGCGTTGAGAACGACAATGGCATTGGACATGGTGGCTTCCTTTCCCTTGAGTCGCCTACCTGAGGATCGCCTGTTCGTAAAATTCCCGGTTCAAGGCGGACAGCCTCGAAAGATTACGTATGGAAATGGGTGCAATTTTATGCAAAATACAGCTGATCAGGGGATTGCCTCCTGTAACGTTAGAATCACATGTGTGGTGCCGCCCTCAGAACTCTTTTTCATAGGCAGCCCGCTGCGGGAAAAGACGGTCAGCATCGCTTTGTTTCCCGAAAGCACCTCCGCCTCGAGTTGGGAAACGCCCTTTGCCCGTGCAATCTGCGCCAGATGTCGCAGAAGGCGGCCGGCGATCCCTTGACCATGATAATCCTCCTCGACCGTGAAGGACACCTCCGCGCTGCGCAGGTTGTTTGCAGCATCAAAGGCCGCATAGCGTCCCCCTGCGATGATGGTTTCGTTCCCTCCTTCCCCGACCGTAACCACCAGGGCGACCACCTTTTCGAAATCAACCTCGGTCGCGGCCTTGAGCTCTTCATCGGTCAAAGCTTTTTTTTGCTGGAAGAACCGCGTGTAGATCGATTCGGATTCTAAATTCCGGAAGGCCTCGGTAAGTCTGCCTTTGTCGTCAGGCTTGATGGACCTGATCCTCACCGTGGTGCCGTTTTTAAGCGTTTCGATTTCGTCGTATTTTGAAGCATCTATCATTTCGGATACCCCCTGCTGCAAGCCCATTGCCCGCCTTTTTTTCTCCCAGCCTGTTGCTGATTCCTAAAGTCAAAAGTACTAAGCCTATTTGTTGAACAAAGTATTCCGGCTGCATTTTAAAATGACACAACTCCTGCGAAGCGTATCGCCTAATTTAACATCGAGCACCTTTACGTCGTCCTTTTCCCCAGTCCCCCTCCCATCCAACAGAATGCCCATGCGGTCAAAATACATGGAAGCGTGTCCGGCCGTAAAGAAATCGCTCGCATGACTCAAGATGCGGGTGACTTCCCCCAGGTAATAATTTGTATCGAGTGATTTGGTTTTGATCGCGTTTAACTCAACCTCAATTTTTTCAAGCAGGTTTTGAGCAGCATGATAGGACTGCCCAGCGGAATCGGCACGCCATTCCAAGACCATCTTCTGCCTTTCATGCGCCAATATTTTCACTTTTGCCGTCATCTCTTCTTTAAGTTGACTAAGCTCCTCTTTACGGGATTGTTCTTCGAGAACATTTTCAAGCGCCCAATGCGACAGGATTTGCAAAACGCCCCTCTCTATCGCATGCTTCAATTCGGCCATCGATGCCGAAGGGACCCTGAACTTGTGATCGGAGAAATTGACCGCCTTCAAGGCCACATCTCTCACGATGATTTCACCCTGTTGCCGGGATCCGAAAATCGTTTTCACCTCGCGGTTCATGGTCAACAGAACGAAAAAATCGTTGCCCGATTCTCTGGGCAGGTAGTCCCTTAAATCAGGATCATCGGCGATAACGTTCTTCAGCTGATCCTTGCCTATAAAAAAGGATTTGACCAGCACATCGTCGACAGCCGCATCGGATGAAACCTCAAGAGGACCCGGAATGGCGCCGATCATCTTGGTGATATAAATCAATGCCGATTCGACCGGTTGCCTCAACTTCTTTTTATGGCCGCGAATCAGACGTATCTTGGGGCACGAATTGTCCAGGACCAACTCGATCGCATCCTGAATACCCGAGCGAGTGGTCCCTGAGGTCAATCCCAACTTTTCTCCAGCGCGTCGAAAGAAACTTCCCATAGACGCCTCCAAAGGATAATAGGCAAGTACTCGTGCAGAACCCTTCTTCTATGCAAGGGTACTACTCGAGCAGGCTGAGTCTAAATTCGCAACATTCCCTTAACGTTCTATTATCCGATTTCCGCTTTCATCTTGGCTTTCATAGTCGATCACGTATTTCCCCAGTTTCACTTTGGTCGGCTGCGCATTCCAGATTTTGGCACAGTAGTCTTTGATGGAACGATCCGAAGAAAATTTCCCCATTCTTGCCACATTGAGGATCGACATCCGCGTCCATTTGGCTTGATCCTTATAAGCATGGCTCACCTGATTCTGGCTTTCCACATACGGGCGATAATCAGCAAGCAACAGATAGGGATCGTCCTCCAATAGAGAATCCACCAGGGGTTTAAAGAGGTATCTATCTCCGCGCGAGAAAAATCCGGAAGAGATTAGGTCCACGGCTTCCCGCAGCTCCGGATCCGACTGGTAAATCTGTTGCGGGTCGTAGCGCTTCGACTTCAGTTCATAGACCTGTTCGGCTGTCATCCCGAAGAGAAAGAAGTTATCGGCTCCCACTTCCTCTCGGATCTCGATGTTGGCGCCGTCGAGCGTTCCGATCGTCAGCGCTCCATTGAGGGCGAATTTCATATTGCCCGTGCCGGATGCCTCTTTGCCCGTTGTCGAGATCTGCTCTGAAAGGTCGGCCGCCGGATAAATGTGTTTGGCGTTTTTAACGTTGAAGTCCGGGAAAAAAACCACTTTCAGGCGGCCGTCTACATCGGTATCATTGTTAACGACCTCTCCCACCCCGTTGATGAGTTTGATGATCAGTTTGGCCATAAAATAGCCCGGCGCCGCCTTGCCGCCGAAGACAAAGGTTCGGGGGATTACACTGGCCTTGGCGTCATGTTTGATCCGGTTGTAAAGGGTGATGATGTGAAGGACGTTCAGATGTTGGCGCTTGTATTCATGCAGCCGCTTGACGTGCATATCGAAAAGGGAGTCCGCATCGGCGGCAACCCCTGTGCGCTCTTGAATCAGGACGGCAAGATTGCGCTTGTTTTCCTTTTTGATCCGGCGCCACTCTGTCTGGAAATCCGGATCACCGGCCAAGGGCTCGATGCCCCTCAATTCCTGAAGATTCTTGATCCAGCCCTCGCCGATCCTGCTGCTGATAAGACGGCTCAGCTTCGGATTGCTCACGACCATGAAACGCCGCGGTGTGACGCCGTTCGTCACGTTGGTGAACTTCTCCGGCATCCATTCGTAAAAGTCCCGCAGGACGTCTCTTTTCAGCAGCTCGCTGTGAAGTTCGGCCACCCCGTTGATCGCGTGGCTGCCCACGCCGGCCAAGTGCGCCATGCGCACGTAGCGTTCTCCTTTCTCATCGATCAGGGACATGCGGCGGCAGCGCTGATCGTCTCCCGGGTACCTCTCGCGGATCTGGTCCAGAAAGCGTCGATTAATCTCGTAGATGATCTCAAGATGCCTCGGCAGAAGGCTTTGGAACAAGGGCAGGGGCCACTTCTCGAGGGCCTCCGGAAGCAGGGTATGGTTCGTGTAGCCGAAAGTGCTTTGGGTCACGTGCCAGGCCTGCTCCCATTCGAGCTGATGGTCGTCTATCAGGAGCCGCATCAGCTCGGCCACCGCGATGGAGGGATGGGTGTCGTTTAGTTGAATGGCGACTTTCTCATGCAACGTCTCCGGTTTTCCTCCCATCAGGACGTGGATCCGCAGCATATCCTGCAGGGAACAAGAGACGAAAAAGTACTGCTGCGCCAGTCGGAGTTTTTTGCCGACTTCCGGCTCATCGTTGGGGTAGAGCACTTTGGTAACCGTCTCCGAGACGACCTTCTCATCTACCGCACCGTAATAGTCTCCCACATTGAATTCCTGAAAGTCGAAGGACTCCACTGCCTCAGCCTTCCACAGGCGCAGGGTATTGCAGGTGTTGACCCTAAACCCCACAATAGGCGTATCATAGGCAGAGCCCTTGACTTCACGGCCGGGAATCCAGCGGACGCGATAGCGGCCCAGATCATCGTAATATCCTTCGGTATGTCCGCCCCATTTCACATGGTAGGCGATCTCCGGCCGGTGGATCTCCCAGGGGTTACCCAAGCGCAGCCAGGGGTCGGTCACCTACAGCTGCCAGCCGTCACGGATCTCCTGGTCAAACATCCCGAATTCATAGCGGATGCCGTAGCCCACGGCCGGAATTTCAAGTGCCGCCAGGCTGTCAAGATAACAGGCGGCCAGCCTTCCCAGCCCCCCGTTTCCCAGACCCGGTTCTTCCTCTATTTCGATGAGCTTTTTAAAATCAAGGCCCATATCTTCCAGGGCATTGCGCGCCTCGTCATAGATTCCAAGATTGACCAAATTATTCTCAAGTTGGGGTCCGAGGAGAAACTCCGCCGAAAGATAGCTCACAATCCGACCCCCCGACTTGCTGTAGTTTTCAACCGTATGCAGCCAGCGTTCGAGGAGCTGATCGCGAACCGCGTGGGCAAGCGCCATGTAAAGATCATTCGGGGTCGCCGTTTCAAGAACCCTTCCCTGGGTGTAGTAAAGATGACGCCGAAACTCACGGGATAATTTCAATCTATTCTTGCCTGAATCCTTGTCCTTTAGCATGGAACCTCCTCACTCTTTCTTACGAATTGCAATCCAGCTTAACCCCTCTCGAATTTGGAACGAAAATCGATGATCCTCATGCGATGATTCGTTTCCGAGCGTTTTGTGGAAGGTCCTATACGATTTTGGTTCTGCAGTCGTTCGGGTTTAACCACCGTTGGCAAAAAGAGTTGTTCCCATACCCCTCAGATCGGTCACCGCTTGCTTCACCCGTTCGGCCAGGGCGGCCTCGCCGAGCTTCATATAGGTGCGTGGATCGTATTTTTCCTTTATGCCGACCTCGCCGTCGATCTTGAGGACACCGTCATAGTTTTTCAGCATATGGTCCGCAATCGGGCGAGTGAAGGCATACTGGGTATCGGTGTCGATGTTCATCTTGACGACCCCGTAGTCCACCGCTTCCCTGATCTCTGCGAGTGCCGACCCCGATCCCCCGTGAAAGACCAGTGCGAAGCGCGCGGCCTTGCCGAAATCCCTTTCCACGGCGGCCTGACCTTCCTTGAGAATGGACGGCTTGAGCTTGACCCGGCCGGGCTTGTAAACGCCATGGACATTGCCGAAGGTCGCCGCCAGGAGATAGCGCGACCCTTTGACCCCGCTGAGCCGGCGCCAAACCTCGAGCATGTCTTCCGACGTGGTGTAAAACTTCTCTCCGCCGCCGCCCTTGATCCCGTCCTCCTCTCCGCCGATAACGCCAGCCTCCACCTCAAGGATGAGGTCATTCCTGTGGCAGCGTTCCAGCAGTTTGACGGCGATGTCGAGATTTTCCGTGAGCGGCAAATCGCTCCCATCAAACATATGGCTGTTGAAAAGGTTCGGTTTACCGGCGGCGCGGCGCCTCTCGGTCTCCTTGATCAGCGGGATGACATACTGGTCCAGCATCTTGGCCCGGCAGTGGTCCGTGTGCAGGGCCACATAGACAGGGTAACGCTCCGCCGCACGGTGCACGTGTTCGGCGATGGAAATAGCGCCCAAAGGCATGTCCTTGAGGGCGGACCCGGAGGCAAAGGCCGCCCCGCCGGTGGAGACCTGGATGATGCCGTCGCTCTTGCTCTCCGCCTTCGACCGCGCCGCGTTAGCCCTTACACGGCGACAGCTTATCGAGATCGAGCGGCGTCCGAGAATGGCGAGGATTCCGATCCCGGACATCGCGACGGCCATGCCGGCGGAGATCGCTACCACCATCAGGATCGCCGGGCCAAGCAGGTTGTTGGCCATGCCGAAGAGCAGTATGAGAAGGGCGCCTGTGCAGGGGACCGCTCCCACCGCCAGCGCCAGCCAGCCGGTCGGTCCCTGCTGGCGCCGGGCGATGGCCTCGCAGGCGTGGCAGCCTCCCTCCGCGTGGCCCTCGTGGTCGTGTGCGTGTGGCTGTCCGGCCCGCTTCCACTCGCCCTGGATCGCCTTCCACAGCATTAAGGTGCCGATCGCGATGATGCCCGCGTAGCTGACCAGCTTCACCAGCCGGTAGTCGGACGGCGCGTTGCCGGTCGCCTGTCGCACCGCGAAGTCGGTGAGCCAGACCACGACCACCGCCGAGACGGCGGCCAGCACTACGGAGGCGGTGAAAAGGTAACGCTGCAGCTTGCTCACAACGGGATGATCCAGGTACCGATGCCGACGATGTAGAGTGCTGTCAGCGCCAGCAGCACCAAAGGCGGATAGAAGAAAGAAGCGCGGCAGGGGAAACCGGTTCAGCAAAGGCGCGGTCAGCGTGGCGGCGGCCAGGCAGAGCCAGGTAAAAACAAGGAAGGGCGGCAGATCGACCTCGCCGATGGCGAATGCACTGGGGATCGGATTCATCGTCGTGTCGTTCT
>Ga0316580_10000011_pt1 | contig 29061 bp, 28 predicted proteins | sample S0NA_2_FD_204519 | JGI IMG/M metagenome (GOLD analysis project Ga0316580, IMG submission 204519) | Rhizosphere microbial communities from salt marsh grasses in Alabama, United States - S0-2_160517rDrB | ecosystem: Host-associated > Plants > Roots > Rhizosphere | place: USA: Alabama | collected... | reverse complement strand
CTGCCAGCGACCCTGCGGACCATCCGCGACCGCATCCGGGTGGTGCTCGACTACAAGCGCGACACCCCCATCCTGGTGCGGGCGGACAGTCAGGTCCCCTACGAGAAGGTGATCTATGCGATGGCGGCGGCCCAGGCGGGTGGGGCGCCGGATGTCGGACTCATCACCGTGCCTCCGCCCCGCAACGAGCCCTGACCGTCCGGGCCCGAGACCATGTGGGAGATACTCCGGCACAATCCGCGCGCTTTTTACTGGTCCCTGGGGCTGCACGTCCTGTTCGCGCTCCTGCTGTTCGTGAGCGTGCGCTTCCTGGACGATCCGATCGATGCGGCCGGCAAGCCCCGCGTCGTCCAGGCCAGCCTCCTGGGGGAGGAGGCCCTCGAGGAGCTTCAGGCCCGAATCGAGTCCGACACCCCCCAACGGCCCGCGGACCAGAAGCTGGCGGATCGTGAGACCCAGGCCCAGAAGGAGGCGGAAGCAAGACGCCAAGCCGAGGCCGAGCGCCTGGCGGATCTGGAAGCGGAGCGCCAGGCCCAGGCGGCGGCCGAGCAGCGCGCGGCAGCGGAGGCAGAGCAACGCGCGGCCGAGGAGGCGAAGCGCCAGGCCCAGGCGGAGGCCGAGCGCCTGGCCCAGGAACAGGCCGAGCGCAAGGCGGCGGAAGAGGCCGCCCGCCAAGCCGCGCTGGAGGAGCAGCGACGCGCTGAGGCGCAGGCCCGCGCGGAGGCCGAGCGCGCCGCCCAGGCGCGGGCCGCGGAGGAGGCGCGCCGGCAGGCCGAGGCGGCACGCCGCGAGGCCGAGGAAGCGGCAAGGCGTCAGGCCGAGCTGGAGGCACGGCGACAGGCCCAGGCCCGTGCGGAGGCCGAGCGCGCCGCCCAGGCGCGGGCCGCGGAAGAGGCACGCCGGCAGGCCGAGGCGGCACGCCGCGAGGCCGAGGAAGAGGCACGGCGTCAGGCCGCCGAGCTGGCGCGCCAGCAGGCCGAGGAGGCCCGGCAGGCGGCAGAGGCGGCACGCCTCGCCGAGGAGGCCCGGCGCAAGGCGGAGGAGGAGGCCCGCCGCATGGCCTCCGAGCGCGAGCGCATCCGCCAGGAGATGGAGCGCGCGGCCGCCGCCGAGGAGGCCGCCCGGGTGGCCCGGCTGGAGGCCCAGCGCAAGGCCGAGCAGGAGCGCCAGGCACAGCTGGCACGCCAGCGTCAGCTCCAGGAGGAGGCCGATCGCCTGGCCGCCGAGGAGGAGCGCCGGCTCGCCGAGGAGGAGGTCCAGCGGCGCATGGACGCCGAGGCCCGTCAGCTCGAGTTGGCGGCCGAGCGGGAGCTCGCGGCGCTCGACGCCCAGCGCACCCGCGAGTCGGACCCGACCTCGTCCCTGGTGAGGGAGCAGATCAGCCGGGAGGTCGACCGCTACATCCCCGTCATCAAGGACAAGGTTCGCCAGTACTGGGTGAGGCCCCCGGCCCTCGGGCGGGACCTCCAGGCGGTGGTATCGCTGCGCCTGATCCCCGGCGGGGACGTGGTCCCCAACAGCGTCCGCGTGGTACGGAGCAGCGGCAACACCGCCTTCGACCAATCGGTCATCGCCGCCGTCTACAATGCCTCCCCGATCCCGGTGCCCTCCGGTCCGCCCTTCGAGCGCTTCCGCGAGTTCAACCTCCAGTTCACCCCCTGAGCCATCACGACCGCGTCGACCCCATGATCAGAGCCCCTCGATCCATCTGGAGCCTCGCCCTCCTGACCCTCTCATTCGTCCTGGTCCTCGGCGCGGGTCGCGCCCAGGCGCGGCTGACCATCGAGGTGACCGGCGGCGTGGAGGCAGCACAGCCCATAGCCGTCGTGCCCTTCGGGGTCTCCGAGGGACTGATCCCCAGGGAGGACGTGGCCGCGATCATCGCCGCGGACCTGGCCCGCTCCGGACGCTTCCGGCCCATGCCCACCCGGGACATGCTGGCCCTGCCCAGCACCCACGAGGAGGTGGATCTGCGGGACTGGAGCCTGCTCGGCATGAACAACCTGGTGATCGGCCGCGTGGAGCAGGAGGGGAGCGGATACCGAGTCGGCTTCACCCTGTACGACGTCTTTCGCGGCGAGCAGCTCGCCACGTCCAGCGTCACCACCACCCAGAGCGGGCTGCGCATCACCGCCCACCGGATCGCCGACCAGATCTACGAGAAGCTCACGGGGCAGCCGGGGGTGGCGGCCACGCGCATCGCCTACATCACCGCCAGCGGTCGCGGCAGCAATCAGACGGTGACCCTGCGAGTGTCGGATGCGGACGGTTACAACCCCCAGACCATCGTCTCCTCGGGGGAGCCCCTGATGTCCCCGGCCTGGTCGCCGGATGGCCGACGACTCGCCTATGTCTCCTTCGAGAACCGCCGCTCGTCGATCTACGTCCAGGATCTCGCCAGCGGGCGCCGCGACCTGGTGGCCAGCTATCCCGGCATCAACAGCTCGCCCGCCTTCTCCCCCGACGGTCAGCGGCTCGCCATGACCCTCTCGAAGGACGGCAACGCGGACATCTATGTCCTGAATCTGATGACCCGGGAGCTGACCCGGCTCACCGATCACTTCGGCATCGACACCGAGCCCGCCTGGTCGCCGGACGGCCGGGACATCATCTTCACCTCCGATCGCGGCGGGAGTCCCCAGATCTATCGCATGTCGACCGCCGGCGGCCCCGCCGGGCGTGTCAGCTTCGAGGGAGACTACAACGCCCGGGCGTCCTATGCGCCGGACGGCAACTCCATCACCATGGTGACCCGGGTCAACGGACAGTTCCGCATCGCCGTGCAGGACCTGCGACGCGGCTATACCCGCCTCGTGAGCAGCGGCAGCCTGGATGAGTCGCCGAGTTTCGCGCCCAACGGCTCCATGGTAATTTACGCGACCGTACACGGGGGCCGGGGCGTGCTCGCCACCGCCTCGGTGGACGGAGGCGGCAACCAACGGCTATCCCAGGATACCGGCGAGGTACGCGAGCCCGCCTGGTCGCCGCTGATCAAGTGAGGAGCACCCCGCCGTGACTGACCACTCCACTCGTGTTCCAGTTTCCTTTCGGCACGCGGTCTCGGGCCTGTCCCTGGTCGGCGTGATGGTGCTCCTGCTCGGCTGCGCCAGCGAGCCGATGCGCGAGCCCCTGCCCCCGGCGGCCCCCGCATCGCTGCCCCCGCCCGTCCCGGCGGCCCCGGTGCGGGTGGAACGCCCGACGTACCGCGGTCCCTGGGAGGACCCGTCGAGTCCGCTCTACCAGCGCACGATCTATTTCGATTACGACAGCGCCGAGATCCTCCCCGACTATATCGCCCTGATGCGCAATCACGCGGCCTACCTGGGGTCCCACGCCAATACCCGGGTGACCCTGGAGGGCCACACGGACGAGCGGGGAACCCGTGAGTACAACCTGGCCCTCGGGGACCAGCGGGCCGAGGCCGTCCGCCGCTTCATGATCGCCGAGGGGGTGATCCCGGATCAGATGGCGACCCTCAGCTACGGGGAGGAGCGAGCCGCCGATCCTGGACGGAACGAGTCCGCCTGGCGCCAGAACCGGCGCGTGATCATCCAATACTAGACAGAGCGAAATCGACCATGACTCACTCGCGGACGGCTGCCTCGATCCTGGGCGCGCTGGCCCTGACCCTAACCTCGGCGGGTCCCCTGCAGGCGGCCGATCCCCAGCTCGAAGGCCGGGTGGCACGCATCGAGCGCATCCTGGAGAACCAGGGCGGCTCCGACCTGATGCTGCGAATGCAGCAGCTCCAGCTGGAGATGCAGGAGCTGCGCGGCCTGGTGGAGACCCAGCAGTTCGAGCTGCAGAAGATCCAGCGCCAGCAACGCGATCAATTCCTGGACATCGACGCGCGACTCGGATCCACGCAGCCGGGTGGCGACCTGGGCGATCCCTCGAGCATGTCCCCGCCGGGCGCCGGCATGGGCCTCGAGGCCGGCGGGTCGGAGCTGAAGCCCCCGCCAGGGGAGGAGGCACCGGCCCCGATCACGGCCCCGACCCCGGCGACGTCCGGAGCCGTGGGCATCCCCTCCCTGCCCAGTCCGGAGACCACGAGCGGAAACGAGCGGGATGCCTATCGGGACGGCTTCGAGCTCCTGAAGCAGCGCAAGTATCCCGAGGCCATCGAGGCCTTCAACGCCCTGCTGCGCAACTACCCGCAGGGACAATACGCGGACAACGCCCGTTACTGGCTAGCCGAGACCTACTACGTCCAGCGCAACTACCCGGCGGCCCTGGCCGAGTTCGACCGGCTGGTGCAGCTCAACCCCGGCAGTCCCCGGGTCCCTGGGGCCCTGCTCAAGATCGGCTACATCCAGTACGAGCAGGAGGCCTATGACCAGGCCCGGGCCGCCCTGGGGCAGGTGATCGCCCAGTACCCCGACAGCACCGAGGCGCGTCTGGCCAAGAGTCGCCTGGAGCGGATGGGACGGGAGCGGAAGTAGCCGGCCCCGAGCACCCGGCTCACGGCACGGAAGACCCTTGGCGAACCCGGTCACCGCCCGCGATTGGTCCATCGGCCCCCGGGCCCAGGACTCACCCGTCCAACGCGGGGCCGCCCCCCTGCCCAGGGTGCGGGTGACCGAGATCTTCCACTCGATCCAGGGCGAGTCCCTGAGCGCGGGTGAGCGCACCGCCTTCGTGCGCCTGACCGGCTGCCCCCTGCGCTGCACCTACTGCGACACCCCATACGCCTTCAAGGGGGGCGAATGGCGCGAGATCCCGGAGATCCTGGCGGAGATCGCAGAGTACAGCGTCCGTCACGTCTGCGTGACCGGAGGCGAGCCCCTGGCCCAGGCCAGCAGCCATGCACTGCTGGCCGCCCTGTGTGACGCGGGCTACCAGGTATCCCTGGAGACCTCGGGGGCCATGGAGATCGACGCCGTGGACCCGCGGGTGATCAAGGTGCTGGACTTCAAGACCCCCGGCTCCGGCGAGCAGGACCGCAATCTCCTCGGCAATCTGGAGCACCTGGGCCCCCGGGATCAGCTCAAGCTGGTCATCTGCGACGAGACGGACTACCACTGGGCCGCATCCCTCGTCCTCGACCGGGCCCTGCACGAGCGGTGCACCGTGCTCCTCTCCCCCGCGACCCCCGGCTGTGAGCCCGGCGACCTGGCGGACTGGATCCTGCGGGACCGCCTGCCGGTGCGCCTGCAGATCCAGCTCCACAAGGTCCTGTGGGGCGAGACCCGAGGGCGCTGAGGGAGACCGGGACCCGATGAGCGAGGCCAGCCCACCCAAGGCGGTGATCCTGCTCTCCGGCGGACTCGACTCCGCCACCGCCCTGGCCATCGCCCGCCATCAGGGCTTCGACTGCCACGCCCTGAGCGTCGACTACGGCCAGCGACACCGCGCCGAGCTGGACGCGGCGGCTCGGGTCGCCCAGGCCCTGGGGGCAAGCGAGCACCGCGTCGTGCCCATCGGCATCGCCCAGTTCGGCGGCTCTGCCCTCACCGACACCAGCATCCCGATCCCCGAGACGCCCTCCCAGGGGATCCCCGTCACCTATGTGCCCGCGCGCAACACCCTGCTCCTGGCCCTGGCGCTCGGCTGGGCCGAGGTGCTGGGGGCCCGGGACATCTTCATCGGCGTCAATGCCCTGGACTACTCCGGCTACCCCGATTGCCGACCCGAGTTCATCGCCGCCTTCCAGACCCTGGCAGACCTGGCCACCAAGGCGGGGATCGAGGGCCAGGGGTTCCGCATCCACGCCCCTTTGATCGACCTCACCAAGGCCGAGATCATCCGCCGCGGGACCACCCTCGGGCTCGACTACGCCCTCACCCTAAGCTGCTACCAGGCGGACCCGCAAGGCCGCGCCTGCGGCCGCTGCGACTCCTGCCGCCTGCGCGCCGAGGGCTTCCGCGCCGCCGGCCTGCCCGACCCGACCCGCTACCGCGAGAACCAGGCGACGTGAGCGGGGTTCAAATCGGCCAACGCGGGGCCTATACTCCCCTGTCCACGCGCCCTTAGCTCAGTCGGTAGAGCATCTGACTTTTAATCAGGTGGTCGTGCGTTCGAGTCGCACAGGGCGCACCATAAAAACAGCAGTTTAGGTGCATCAGGCCAAAGCTGCTTCTCCTCTCCGGGATCTTTTGTAGCCACTCGGTAGCCAAAAGGGCGGCCTCTAGCAGTGGCTAAACATTGGTGATCTGCGGATGGCGCAGCCGCCACTCCCCCTCGCACGCGCTGCTATCCCATGCGTTCAAGAAACAGGACCGAGGTCACGTCGCCGACCCGGTCGGCTCTCGCTCCGCAAGGCTCAGAATCTCCCCCCGGTCACGGCTGTACCTGATCACTCTGTAGTTGCCCACATACTCCCACCAGTTGACGCCGCGCTTCAGGAAAGTCGGAACGGCATTGCCCTGCGTCGTGAACTGCTCAGCGGTTCCCTCAATGATCGGATCGTGCCCGACAAGCACGATCTCCGGTGCGTGAGGGTCGTACGCGGCGTTGAAGCAAGCTGCGACGACGTGCTTGTTCACGGTTGGCAGGTAGGACTGCAAACTGCCCCCAAGCAACCGGTTGATGTCGTGCCGTGTGTAGCACTCGCCTTCGGCGAACACTGGTCCCCCTTCTCGCTGATCTAGCAGAGCTTGTTGCAGTTAGTGTCGTGTTGCTCAAGGACCCTCAACACGACGCGGACGACGTCCATGGGTTCGATGCCTTGCGTCCACTCCGTGACACGTCCTGAAGGTCCCACGGCCCGATGCGGTCGAAGCCTGTCGGAGACCAGGCGCTCCGCACGGTCCAGATCACGCGGAGCAACGGCAGCGATCGGGAAGAAGTTGAGGTTGTGCTGGCCAAGCGTCTTCCAGTAGTTCTTCTTGCGGGCTTCGAGGTTCTGCGCCTTGCCGAACTTCGTGTGTTCGCGGTTGACCCTGATGGAGGTGTCGGGAATACGTGGGTCGTGGGCGTTCGCTGCGTGACCCGCCGCTGTGCCACGATCCCAATCACCGCGCCTACCAATCGACGGCTTGTCGCACGATCTCGGCGCGGATGCGGCCGCGGGCCGCCAGCGACGCTCCTTCGAGAGCGAACGCGACCATGTCGCGAACCGCGCGACGAATAGCGAACGGCTGCTTCGCCGCCGCCGCAACCAGGGTCGCCGGACTCTGCGTTGCCCAGGCGCCGAGCACTTCCGCGTAGACCTCCGCGAGGGAGCCGTCGACGCCTCGCGACAATGCGAGGAAGCTCGCCGTCGACGCTTGGTTGCCGCCGCGTGCCTGGCGCGCGAGCCGCTCGATGGCATCGATAGCCGCGTTCGGGTCGACACCGGAAGGCGCGTCGCAGCCGAGCGTCGTGATCTGGGAGTTGTGGATCCAGCCCTGTGCCGGGGAGCGGACTTGGGTCCAGCGAGACGCCCCGGTTTCCTCTGCGGCGCTGTCGTCGGTGAGTTGGACAGCGATTCCGGATGGAAGCGCCGCGACCAGATTGTCGCTGGCTACCCGCGGGGCGGAGCGTACGTTGGTGTAGCCATCCTTGGCGGTAACGACCACACGCGTGCAGTCGTCCGCGAGGACGGATGCGGAGACGAGACCGCCTCCGATGAGCAGAACAGCAACGAGGAGGGGGTTTGGCATGACGAGGAGGCGCTGTTCAGCGGCCGTACCTGGCCGTTGTGGTGGTCTGCTTACAAGGGACTCTTACCGAAATGAAAGTCGCGCCGGGAGCGCCCTCCATCTCTCCCTCTCCCACTAAGGGTGTCGCGAAAGTGCCCTCTCCCTTGCAGAGGGTGTCGCAAAGGGTAGCCGGCGCGGTTCTGTCGCGGCGCAGGCCGGAGGAGGGTCGTCGGCGAAACAACAGCTTGCCTGCTTCTCCCCTCACCCCAACCCCTCTCCCCGCTGGGGCGAGGGGCTCCTGCGACACCCTCCCAGCGGGAGAGGGCGGGGTGAGGGATCGGTCTTGGCGCCCGGAGCTTTCATGTTTCGGGGTGGCGCAGGGTGCCATGACCGTTAGCCTACCACTGACAAGGCCTCTCCTCGGACGTGGCCTCGGGCGCCTTGGGCATCGGACAGGTGCCGAGGCCCCAGTCGACATAGAGGCTGCGCGGGTCGGTATCGCGCAGCCAGCTCACCAGGGTCTTGAAGCCGGCGATGTCGTGGGGGCATATGCAACCGGCCGAGCCGGGCTTGCCGCCGGACTTGTTCCAGTCGATATGGATCTCGATCGCGCTTCGCCTGGTGGCGCCGGGTTCCTTGTAGCACATGTGGATCTTTGCTGGTCCCAGGCCATCCTTCCACACTCGACCGGAGTAATTGTCCTTGCCGTCCTTCCAGAGGACATCGCTGATGGTCCAGCGACCCTCCGGCAACGGCTCGAAGCTGCGGGGCTCACTGTCCTCGGCGGTTCTGAACACCTGGTGCCGCGGCGAGCCGGAGCAGACGTTGATGCTGTCCTGCCTCACGCCGTCCTTGAAATAGTCCAGCGTGAGAACGAACAGGTTGTGGTTGTCGCGCCGGTTGGTCTTGGTCAGGCGCAGGTAGTTGAGGCCCTCCGCCCGCTCGCCCTCGGGCTCCGGCTTCCTCGGCTCGTCCGCGGCGAAGAGCTTCTCCCAGGTGATGGGACCGACCTTCCCGTCCGCCTCTGCCGGACCAAACACATCGGCCTGGAACTGGCGAACCGCATCGTCGGTTCCCCTGCCGAAGTGGCCATCGATGGCGCCGTCGTAATAGCCGAGCAACTGTAGCTGCCTTTGGAGCTCGTCAACGTCATTCTTCCCGGTTTCACTGTCCCTGTTGCCGCGCTCCAGAAGCTTCTGGTCGAGCTTGGGCACCTGCTTGGGGCGCTTGATGATCCGCTCGCGGATGACGAACTGGGTGCGCTCGCCCTCCGGGACGGCCTCGCCGGCGACGGCGATCTCGAATCTTCTTGCGTTGGGGTATTGGCGCAGCAGTGACCCCAGAGAATCGACGTCGTTGCTTGCAAGCTCGACGATGTCGACGGCGGCGCCATCCACGTCTCTGGCGACGATGACGTGCTGATCGCCCTCGCGGAAACCCTGAAGCAACACCGCCTTCTCTTGATCGGACGCCTGGTCCGGCAGCGGCTCACCCATGTCGGTCGCCCGCTCGAACAAGGCGCGCTCGGCCTGACGGCGAATGGTCAGGCCCGGCAGAACCTTCTTGACGCCGCCGATGGTCGCCTTGTTCCATTTCTCGAATTCCCGCGCGGCGGCATCAAACTTGCTTTCTTTGAGCCGTTTGAGCAGGGTGCTGCTCCTGAGATTTCCCGGGCCCAGATTGTAGGTGAAGGAGACCAGGGCATCGAACTGGTTCTGGTTCAGATCGACGCCCTCGCAGATCTCGGTGACCTCCTGAGCGAAATTGGTCGCTTCATGGGTCAGAAACTCTTCGGCTTCGTCGTCGGTGATCCTGTCACCTATGCGCACCTTCGCGCCCCAGGGATAACGAATGGTGCCGTAACCGATGGTCGGAATGTCGACCGGATCCAGATAAGCGTTCAGACGCAGCCCCTCGAATCCAGCGATCATCTCAATCGCGTTCCGAGACACGTTCATGAGCTCTCCCCTTTTGTGTTGCTCACCGTCCAAAGTCCCCGGAGAAATACGGGGCCCGCTTACCACGCCACGCCCTTGACGTGCCGCGGCGAGATCACGCAGAACGCCCGGCGGGGATACGACAGGGACACCGGGCTACCTTGTGTGTAAGGGTAGCTGAGGCGGTGTAAACCAGAGATCACCCACGGTGCGGAAGCCTCCCAACCGGCGGCCGCCGAAGACAGCACCGACGCCCCCTCCCAAGGCGGTGCCGCGGCCGAGTCCGCCGGGTCCGAGGGGCGGTCAAGGCTCAACCGAGGGGCTCGCGGGTCTCGCGAGAGGTGCAGGAGCAAGTGCCCGTGCCACACAGATGCGACGCAGAGCGCCTCGGGATGCCGTCGAGCGGATCGAGACCGTCACGCTGGCGAGCTGGTCGGCACAACGGGACACGCTGGGATGGGAGGCGGCCTGGGAGGTGTGGCTGGAGCCTGCGCGGCCACCTATGCAGCCAGAAGCTACCCCGCTCCCCCCGGAGGTCAAGGTCGAGATCCTGGTGCAACCGCGGCCCGTGGAATACGTGCCTGCCTCCACCTGGCCTGGCTATGGCCCCTGGCGCCGGCAAAGGGTCAATCCGCGACCTCCGATCCGAAAGCGCGTACGCCCGCGCGCCCCCGGGTTTGCCCCCGACGCTCCTGCCAGGTAGGCGAAGGCAATCCCCGGCCGCACGCGTCGCTCCCTAGGACAGACGCGAGAGCAGGTCCGCGAGGCTGTACACCAGCTGCCCGTATCCCCTCTCGACGTAGATGCCGATCTGAGCCACGAGCGACCATGCGATTGCGAACTGGGCAACGGCGTAGCCCGCGATGGTGAACTGGCCGAGGCTGAACAGCCCGATGCCGAACTGGGAGATGTTGACAATCCCCACGCCGAACTGGCCGATGGCGATGATTCCCTTCGCGACGACCGGGGCTCGGTTCGGCCGGAACTTGAACGCGATGTGCACCAGCGGCAAGCCGAGGATCTCCGACCGCGACTTGTACTCGTAACCCCAGCCATCCCATTTTTCACGGGTCGGATAGGGCGCCCCGCACCCCGGACAGACAATCGCCTGCTCGCTGACTCGATGTCCGCATTCTCTGCAGCTTCGCATGTGGATTCTCCCGACTACCTGGGGGCCGGTACCTGGACGCCTACCACCGAGCCCCTGTCCCGCTCGCTTCGGATCGGGTGACGCTGGACGCGATTCTGGCGGTCACGTAGGCCCGCGGTGCGATTTCGCTCCAACGAGGGGGTAACGAGTGCCTCAGGAGGGTCGATCCGAACGAACAACCCAGAAGATTCCCGCGTCCACACCCGATACCCGCACCCGTGTCCCTGCCTCGATGCCGCCGCGGACGAATTCCGGATCCGGCTTCACCCGCCAGCTGACACCTGAATAGGATGTCCTCGATTCGGCGCTATCGTCGATGTCGTCCCGCAGAATGAAGTCATATCCGATCAGGTCACTGCTGCGATCCCGCTTCGGGGGTTGTCGCTCGCGCTGGAGCCACCTGAAGGGTTTCCAAAGCACCACTGCACTGACGGCCGCGCCAATGCCCGTCCCGGCCACACCCACCGACCACTCCTGCGGCAGTACGCCGAGCTTCATCAAAGCGCCAGTGAGCAGTGCGCCCACCGAGCCGAATAGTACGAAACCGGAGGTGAATCCGAGCGCCAGGGCCTCCAGCGCCAACAAGGCGAAGCCGACGAACAGCCAGAACTCGGCCTGATGGGCATCGATGTAGTCCAGGAGAAACACGGTGCTATGGAGCCGCAGAGGCGCCGGATAACTTGCGCCGCAGGGTGTCGGCAATGGCCATGACGCCGGCGACCATGGAAGCCGCCTCGGTCTGCTGATCGGGCATGAGAACCACCGTGGATTCCTTCGCGATGTCCCGCTTCGCTCCGATTGCCTCACCCGCCAGCTCGTACTGAATGGCCCGCTGGCCTGCCTCGTTGTTTGCCGATTCTCCCACCAGGCGGATCGCCTCCGCCTTGGCCTTTGCCACCGCCGTGATTGCCTGGGCCTGCCCCTCCGCTCGGAGGATCTGCTGCTCCTTGTCCGCTTGGGCCGCCAAGACCACTGCCTGTTTCTCGCCCTCGGCGATATTGACCTGGGACTGACGCTGGCCCTCGGACTCGAGAATGGCTGCTCGCTTCTCGCGCTCGGCCTTCATCTGACGCTCCATCGCCTCCAGCACGCTGCGGGGCGGGTCGATGTCTTTGATTTCGTAGCGCATGACCTGGATGCCCCAGGGGGCGGCGGCCTCGTTGATGGACGAGACGATGGCCGCATTCAGCGTCTCCCTTTCCTCAAAGGTCTTGTCGAGCTCGATCTTGCCGATCTCGGAGCGCATCGTGGTCTGGGCGAGCTGGGACACGGCGAAACGATAGTCCTCGACACCGTAGCAGGCCTTATAGGGGTCGATGACCTTTAGATATAGGACTCCGTCTACCGTGAGGGCGATATTGTCCTGGGTGATGGCCGACTGCCCGGGCACGTCGATCGCCTGCTCCTTAAGCGTCCGCTCGTAGGCGACGCGATCGGTAAAAGGAACGAGGAAGTTGAGGCCCGCCGTCATGGTCTTGTGGTACTTGCCGAAGCGCTCCACCACGAGGGTCGTGTTATGGGGCACGGATTTGATGGTCGCCCTCAGCACCACCAGCGCCACAATGGCAACCCCGGTCCAGACATTGAAGATCAGGTCCATCCAGCCTAAAACTAGTTCGCCCATGGGGGATCCTCCCGTTGGAGTGGGCAGCGAGCAGCGACCCGCCAGTCTTGGGGATTTGTACGAGCAGGCACCAATGGCCAAGCCGTTCGAAAACCACGCGATATACTCCGTCGGGATGCTATCTGGTGGCCGAGCGCGAGCGCAACCTGGAGGCTGGTGGGCTGCCAGGATAGGCGCCCTTGCTCCGGTTTCCACCGCCTCTGAAGCACGCAGTGCGACGCTCGCAAGTCACGAGATAGTGGTTAGCCACCTCGGGCTGGACAGCGCGAGCGACCCGCCAGGTGCGCTCGGCGCCCCCGTCCATGCTTCAGGCAGGAACAAGAAGCCCCGCCGAAGCGGGGCGAAGACCAGTGAATTGTCGAGCTCAGACTCGGGTCAGGGAACGTCGTCCAGGTCCAACCGCGCGCGACTTTGCCCAGACGACCGCTCGCTTACTCGATCCACTCGGGCTCGAACGCCGCCCCCATAAGCCCCAAGGGCAATTCCTCGGGCCCGGCCCGGTCCAGGTCATCGGACTCGATGGCGACGTCCTCACTCGCCAATTCCCTGAGCCGGTCCAGCAACCCGTCGAAATCCTCGCCCGAGCCCAGCGCATCTGCCGCTGCCAGAACGGTTTCGATCGGCAGGCCATAGTCCTCTGCGAGGTCGGCCAGATATTCCCCGCGTGAAAGCATGTCGGGCCCTCCGTAGTGCGCTCTGCCGAAACTCTGGTGCGGCAACTTGTGATGAGCGTGCGGCAAAGCCCTCCGGCTGAACAGACCCTCGGCGACAAGCGCCGCGATGAGTCCGACGAGAGCGGCGCCTGCCGGCAGTCGGCGAACGGCGAATGGCCCCGCACCGCCGCGCCGGGGACCCGGGACCCGCGCGGATTAGTGACGGGGCGCCGGGTCCGAGCCGAGGCGGGTGAGGAGCTGCGCCAGCCGCTGACGGGGGATCGTCAGGGTCAGGCCCTCGCCCTCCAGGCGCTCGATGAGCCCGGCGGACCCCTGAGCCATCTCCTCCACCTGGGGCAGGTCGAAGAGCTCCAGGGCGGCCTCCAGCTCCTCGCTGCTGGCGCTCAACAGGGTCGGCACCAGCTCTTCGGGGGCGATGGGGCTCTCGGGGTGGAGCAGGTCCGCCACCAGGGGGTGCTCCAAGAGACGGAAGTGGATCTCCCGGGCCTGTTGCTCGTCACCGAGCTCCTGCTGGGCCAGGGGATCGCTGCCGGCGGACCGCAGCACCGCCTTCATGATGAGGTCGATGAGCTTGCGCAGGGCGGCCCGCTCCCGGGCGTGGTCCTCCGGGAGGCTGAAGGACTGCTCGTAGTGCCGCTCCAGGTCCTGCTTGAGCCCCAGCACCGTGTTGCTGTCCGCGTCCCCGGGGAGGTTGACGGCGCGCTCGAGCAGGTCCCGAAAGGCCGCGTGGAAGGCCTCCATCTCCTCGTGGTCGGCCTTCTGGGCGGCGAGCAGGGCCTCCGGCTCCACCTCATGGAGGGGCCAGGCGAAGAGGGGATTCTCGTGGCGGCGGCGCAGATGACGCTCGCGCCGGCCGGGCTGGTGGGTGAAGGGGAGTTCCATGGCTGAAAGACTGTGAAGATACCTCAGGAGGGCTTGCCGTGGGCCGGATGGAGCGATAGGGCGATGAAGTTATCCGGGCGAGGTGGCCAGCCAATCGATTCAATGTGGGTCGGGCTTCAGCCCTACTGCAATGTCGCAGGCAAACGAGAGGCCGCTGTCGGGCTGAAGCCCGACCTACGGGGGATTCTTGCCCGGGCTCTGCGCTTATTTATACGGACGCGGTTGGCGCTCGCTCTCCAGCCTCCCGGGACGGGCCGGTTGCATCCCAAGCAGCTGATCATTGGGGACTGATCGCCTCGTAGAGGGCGGAGTAGTCCTGATCGCCGAAGCCCTGGGCCTCGGCGCGCTCGCAGGCGGCCTCCAGGGCGGCGACGAGCCCCAGGTCCAACCCCCGCTGCTCCGCCACCCGGTGGAAGAGGCGGATGTCCTTCAGCAGGTGCTTGAGGGGGAAGTTGGCGGCCCCGTAGTCGTGGCTCAGGTACTTGTCGAGCTTCTTGTCGAAGGTACCCGCATGCAGGGCGCTCCCCCGCAGGAGGGTCATGAACTGCTCGACGTCGATGCCCTCGGAGCGGACCAGACCCAGGCTGAGGGCGAAGGTGGCGGTGAGCCCGGCGATGAGCTGGTTCATGGCGAGCTTGAGGGCCGCCCCAGCCCCCACCCCGCCGATCAGCTGGGGATCACGACTCAGTCCCTTTAGAATCGGGAGGCACCGCTCGAAGAGGTCCTGGTCCCCGCCCGCCATGACGATCAGTCTGCCCTCCCGCGCCTCGGGCAGGCTGCCCAGGACGGGGGCCTCCAGATAGCGGGCACCGAGGGACCCGACCCGGACCGCGAGGGCACGGCTCTCGTCGGGGCCGATGGTGCCCATCTGGATGAGGATCCGGCCGACGAGGACGCCGGCCGCATCGGACTCGTCCAGCAGGCTCTCCTGGATCGCCCGCGCGTCGCTCAGGACCAGGATGACGAGCTCCGCGGCAGCGATGGCCTCGGCCGCGGTCTCCACCACCGGGAGCCCCCGCTCGCGCGCCGCCTGGGCACGCTGGGCACCCCGATTCCAGCAGGTCAGCTCGATCCCCTGGCGCTTGAGTCGCAGGGCGATCTCGGCGCCCATGAGGCCAAGTCCAAGAACGGCGGTCTTCATCGCATCCTCCTCGGGATTGCCTCGACGTCTCACCACGGATCAGGGGGATCGCGGACCCTCGGGTCGGCCCGAGACCCTTGCTACCTGCACTTCGTTTCATTTCTGGGCTTCCGAGCCGGTTGCAAGCGAGGCGGCGGGGATCATGGCCACCGAGACCTCGTGCCAGGGACCTGATGCCGGTTTCGGGCTGCCCGTCCCCCGGGGGGGCGAGCCGCGTCGGCAGGGTCAGGGCGCAGCGCCCGTCGCGTGTCCCCGAAGCAGGGCGATCACGGGTGCCGTCTGCGGGCGCAGCCCCCGCCACAGCCAGAAGGATTCCGCCGCCTGCTCCACCAGCATCCCGAGCCCGTCCAGGGCTCTGGCGGCCCCCTGACTCGCACCCCATCGGCAGAAGGCCGTGGGCCGGTCGCCGTAGAGCATGTCGTAGGTCCAGCCACCCGTGGCCAGCGCGCCCTCCGGCAGGTCCGGGACCTCACCGCTCAGGCCCGCCGAGGTCCCGTTGACGATGAGATCGAATCCGCCGTTCACAATGGCCCCGAGGTCGGAGAGCCCGCAGCCCCGGACCGGACCCAGGGCGGCGACCGACTCGGCCAGGTCGAGGGCCTTTGAGGCCGTGCGGTTGGCGATCACCAGCGCCCTCGGGCCCGTCTCCAGCAAGGGCCGCAGGACACCTCGGGAGGCCCCGCCTGCGCCGAGGAGCATGACCCGTTTGCCCTTGAAGCCGAACCCATTGTTCGCCTCCAGGTCCCTCACCAGCCCAACCCCATCGGTATTGTCGCCCCGCAGGCGCCCATCCGCCAGGGGGATCAGGGTATTGACCGCCCCGGCCGTCTCCGCGCGGGGGCTGCGCTCGTCGACCAATGCCCAGGCCTGCTCCTTGAACGGGACCGTGACATTGAGCCCCCGGCCCCCGTCGGCGAAGAAGCGGCGTACCTCCGCGGCGAAGCCCTCCGGGTGACCGAGGATTCGCCCGTAGGTCAGATCCTGCCCCGTCTGGCGCGCGAAGGCCGCGTGGATGAGGGGCGACTTGCTGTGGTCGATGGGGTTGCCGATGACGGCGTAGCGATCGGGCATGGGGAAGTGTCGAGTTGCGAGTGGCGGGGGCCGGGTCGCTCAGGCGTTGAGCCAGCGGGCGGCATCCATCGCGAAGTAGGTGAGGATGGCGTCGGCCCCGGCCCGCTTGATCCCCAGCAGGGACTCCAGGACCACGGCCCGCTCGTCCAGCCAGCCGTTCTGGCTCGCGGCCTTCAGCATGGCGTACTCGCCGCTAACCTGATAGACGAAGGTGGGCACTCCGAACTGGTCCTTGACCCGCCGCACGATGTCCAGATAGGGCATGCCGGGCTTGATCATCACCATGTCGGCCCCCTCTTCCAGGTCCAGGGTGACCTCGTGCAGGGCCTCGTCGGTGTTGGCCGGGTCCATCTGGTAGGTGTACTTGTTGCCGCCCCCCAGGTTGGCGGCGGAGCCCACCGCGTCCCGGAAGGGGCCGTAGAAGCTGGAGGCATACTTGGCGGAGTAGGCCAGGATGCGGGTGTGGATGTGCCCCCCCGCCTCCAGGGCCGTACGGACGGCGCCGATGCGCCCGTCCATCATGTCCGAGGGCGCCACGATGTCCGCCCCCGCCTCCGCGTGGGACAGGGCCTGGCGGGACAGCACCTCCACGGTCTCGTCGTTGAGGACATAGCCGGTCTCGTCGATGAGTCCGTCCTGACCGTGGGTGGTGAAGGGGTCCAGGGCCACGTCGGTGATCACCCCGAGCCCCGGCAGGGCGTCCTTGAGGGCCCGCACCGCCCGCTGGGCGAGCCCGTCCGGGTTGAAGGCCTCCCGGGCGTCCTCGGACTTGGCCTCCGGCGGCGTCACCGGGAATAGGGCCAGGGCCGGGATCCCGAGTGCCAGGGCCTCCCGGGCCTGCTCCACCAGGAGGTCGATGGAGAGCCGCTCGACCCCGGGCATGGAGGGCACCGGCTGACGCTCGCCCCGCCCCTCCAGCACGAAGACCGGGTGGATCAGGTCGTCCGGGGCGAGTCGGGTCTCGCGCATCAGACGGCGCGAGAAGTCATCCCGACGCATACGGCGCATCCGGGTAAGGGGATAGTCGGCACGCAGGGTGTAGGGGCTGGACATGGGGTGCGCCTCGTTCGAATGGGCCAGATCAGGTCCGGCGCCGGATCCGCCTACGATACGCCACCGGGGCCAGGCGCTCCAAGGCGGCGACGGCACCCGGGCCGTATCCGCAGGGGGGCCTGCTTCCGGGGGCGCCAGGTTGGTACCATAGGGACTCAACGGCCCCAGGCGTACCGACTCAACATGTCCCTTTCAGCGCATCCCAAGCCCCACATCACCGAGGTCCACCTGGACGGCTTCCAGTCCGGCGTGATCGATGCATCCCATCAGCGCCCGATCCTCGTGGACTTCTGGGCGGACTGGTGCGCCCCCTGCCATGCGCTGGCGCCCCACCTGGAGCGGGTGGTCGGCGAACTGGAGGGCCAGATCCTGCTCGCCAAGGTGGAGGTGGACGAGGGGGACAACATGCGCCTGGCCGGTCAATACCGCCTGCGCGGCTTCCCCACGGTGATCCTGTTCCGACAGGGCGAGGAGCTGGGCCGCTTCAGCGGGGCCCGCTCCGGCCACCAGATCCACGATTGGCTTCGGGAGCACCTGGAAGGCGACCTGATCGACCGGACCTAGCCCCGGACGCGTCCGCCACCAGCGCACGAGCGGGAGCGAGCCACCCTTGTCCCGTCCCAGGTCCGCCATGCTCGGTCTCGTCGCCCTGTTGACCGCCCACCTGTCGGTCCCGCCGATCGCCATCGGACAGGACCTGAGCCCGCCCCAGCAGATCATCCAGGACGTCTCGGACGGCCTGATGCGGGTCCTGCGCGAGGACCGGGACCTCCTGCGCACGGACCCCGATTTCGTGCACCGGCTGGTCGACCGGCTCTTCCTGCCGAACGTGGACGTCAGCCGCATCTCGGCCCTGGTGCTCGGCCCCCACTGGCGGGAGGCGACCCCGGCCCAGCGCGCGACCTTCGAGCGCGAGCTCAAGCGCCTGTTGATCCAGACCTACGCCACGGCCCTGGACCGGCTCAGCACCTGGGAGCTGCGCTACCTGCCCATGCGCCTCGACCCCGGTCAAACCAGGGCCCTGGTGCGGACCGAGATGTGGCAGCCCGGGGGCAGCCCCGTCGCGGTGGACTATCGCATGGTGATGAAGGACGACCGCTGGGTGGCCTACGACGTCCTGGTGGAAGGGGTCAGCCTGCTCGCCTCCTACCGCGCCCAGTTCACGGAGATCGCCCGCCGCCGCGGGCTGGACGGACTCCTGGCGGACCTCAGCGCCCGCAACGCGACCCGGCGCTAGTAAGGCCCCGTGGACCCGATCGCCACCTCGCTCACCGGCTGGCCGACCGTCGGCCTGGCCACCTTCGGCGTCATCCTGCTCGCGGAGATGGGCGACAAGAGCCAGCTCGTCTGCATGACCCTGGCGACCCGCCACCGCGCCGGCCCCGTGCTTGCGGGCGCGGCCGCCGCCTTCGTGCTGCTCAATACCCTGGCGGTGCTGTTCGGGGCAACCCTGGCCCAGTGGATCCCCGAGCGGGTCCTGGCGGGCGTCGTGGCCCTGCTCTTCGGCGTCTACGGTGTGCTCGCCCTGCGCAACAGCCAAGGGGCGGAGGGGGACGGGGAGATCACGGCGGGGCGACGGGGCGGGGTCTTCGCAACCACCTTCCTGCTGCTGGTCCTGGCGGAGATGGGTGACAAGACCCAGCTCGCGGTGGCGGGAATGGCCGGCACCCTGCCACCCATGCCGGTGTGGGTCGGCGCCACCCTGGCGCTCATCACCACCTCGGCGCTGGGGGTCCTGGTGGGGTGCAAGCTCCTGAGGCTGATGCCGATCCACCGGCTCCACCAGGTGAGCGGCGTGCTCTTTCTGGTCCTGTCGGCGGTCGCCGGGGTACGGGCCTTGACGCCGAGCTGAGGAGATGCCCTAGCGCCACGGCTCCAGGCGGGTCCCGGCGGACACACGCCGCACCCAGGGCCCGAGGGACCTGAGCTCGGGGGAGAGGGTGGCCATGGCCTGGGCCGCCTCCGGCTCGCTCCCGTAGGGCCCGAGCAGGACCACGTAGGCGGGGCGCCCTCCGACCCGGGACTCGGTGACGACCGCCCGATCCCCCAGACCATGCTGCTCGACGAACGGGGCGACCCGCGCCCGGCTGTGATAGGCGATGAGCTGGACGGCGTAGCCGGGATCCGCGGATGGGGTCGGGACGCTCTGGATCGGAGCGTTCTGGGGCGGGGCCGAGGCAGGCGCGGGCTCCGGAGGGCTCGTCGGACGGGCGACCCGCTCCTGGAGCAGGGCGAGCGCCTGGTCCGTCCCCGAGAGGTCCCGTTGCAGCGTGTCGAGCCGCTGGACGACCGCCTGCCGCCCCTCGGCGAGCTCGGCCAGTCGCGCGCCGCCCCCTTCGGCGGCCTGGCGGGTCGCCGCGAGGTCCCGCGAGGCGGCCGAGAGACCCGATTCCAGCCGTCGCAGTCGCTCGAGCAGGTCCTGGGCGACCACTGGCGTCGCGATCACCGGCTCGATCCCATCGGAGGCGTCCAAGGGTTGCGCGAGGGTCTGCGGGCGGGCAGAGGTTCCGGCGACGAAACGGTCGGTGCGCCACGACTGGAGCGCCAGCAGGCCACCGGCGAGGGTGACGAGCAGACCAACGGCCAGGGCCTGGCGCCACCCCAACCGCGCCATTTGGGCCTGGGTCCAGGACCGGGACTCCTCGAGGCGCCGGCGAGCCTCCGACTCGTTCTCCCGAAGGCCCTCGGCGAGCCTCTCGAGGCGTCCGTCCAGCCCGCGCTCCAGGACCTCCAGCTCACCCCGCCAGGGCCTGTCCCCGGCCGGGACGGGCCGGGCGACCTGAAGATCCCCGGCCAAGCGGTCGAGCCGGCCACCCTGGGCGTCCAGCAGGACCTGCAGGGCCGTCAGGCGTCCCTCCAGCTCCCCCAGCGCCCGCTCCGCGGTGCCGGAAGAGCCGAGGGCTTGGTCCTGGAGCCGACCCAGGACGGTCTCCGCCCGGGAAACGCGCTCGGCCAGGCCGTCCAATACCCCGTTTGCTGGGGAGTCGGTCGCCACACGCGCCCCAAGGGCCTCGACGGTCTGCGCCAGCCGATCGAGTCGCACCTCCAGGCGCTCCCCCTGCTCCCGGGCGCCCGCGGTGAGACCGTCCAGGGCGCTGACCCGGCGCGACAGGGCCGCCATGGACTCCCGATGACCCAGCTGGACCGTGTGGAGGTGGAGCAGGCGCCCGCGCAGGTCGCTCAGGGTGCCGCTCAATGACTCGAGCTCCGCCGCGAGGCGCTTGGTCGCCTTGAGCTTCTTGGCGTGGCCCTGCCCGCCCGCCGTCGGCTCGGCCGCCGCCTTCGGGTCCCTCGCCCTCCTGGCCGATTTCTTCTCCGATTTCCTGGCCTTCTTGTCCTTGACCTGGCCGACGCCCAACGCATCCCCCGCTTCCAGAGGGGTCGCGGGAGCCGCCGGGGGCGCCCCCTCCACCAGCCGGACATGGGCGGTTTCTAGGGTCGTTCGGTCGGCGGCTTGATGATCGAGGGACACGGGCGGCTCCGCGCGGGGGAAGGGGTCCCCGCATTGTAGACCGCGTCCCACGCCCTGTCCCCGGGGCCTCGGCCGGGAGGCCGGCGGGGCGGCCCCGCTCAGAACCAGTGACGCATACCGAGGGAGAGACCGGACCAGTCGGCGTCCGGGCGCTCGTCGTCTAGGGCGACGTAGAGGGCGTAGATCTGAGACCGAACACTGAAATTGTGCTCAAGACCCAAGGCCCAGGTGGATCTGTCACCGGTCTCGCCGAAGACCCCCAGGGCGTCGCCGAAGGTCCCGGCCACCACCCCCGAGGCGCAGCCGAAGCGGAACCCGAGGGCCTCGGGGTCCACGCAGTCCCCCGTCAGGGCCTGCCCGTACATGGCCTTGAGTCGGGTCGCGCCGAAGCGGTAGCCGCCCTGCACCTGCCAGAGCGTGGACCCGCCGTTGTCGGGCTGGCCAAGCACCTGGGAGCGGGACTCGTAGACGGCGGTGAGGTCCAGCCCGTGCCAGTCCAACAGACCGAGCCCCGCGCGCCAGAGGGTCTCATCGCCGGCCAGGACCCCATGGGAGAGGTCGTAGAGCCCGTCCTGCCAGCGCCAGAGGGGGCGCGAGAGGCGCTGATAGCCGATCGACGCCTGGAATGGCCCCCGGGCATAGCGCGCCGCGACGGACCAGCCGTCGGCGATCCCGTTGGCCCGATCGTCCACCACCCCCAGGGGCGTCGCCCCGCCGGCGGGGACCAGGGCACCGCTCAGCTGGATCCCCCAGAGCGTCGGCGAGAGATAGAGCACCGCGTTGTCGGCGCGGACGTCCAGGAAACCCGGCGTGTAGCTGTTGTCCGCCAGGGTGTCCGCGAAGAGGTCCAGACCCTCCGTGTAGATCTTGACCGGCATGTCGTGCCGACCCATCAGGAGCAGGCCCCAGTCCCCGCGGAGACCCGCGTAGGTGTTGCCCATCAGGAACTGGTCCGGATCGCCGTCGACGACGTCGTCATTCACGTTGGCCATCGCGATCTCGATCTCGACCTGGTAGACGGCCTGAAGCCCCCCGCCGAGATCCTCGCTCCCGCGAACGCCGAGCTTGGACCCGCGACCGCTCATATCGAGCCCCCACCCCCGAAACGGGGCACCAGGGGTCAGGCTGTCGTCCAGGGCCTGGAGAATCCCGGCCTGGACCTCGGGGGCCAGGGAATCCCAGGGGAGGGTGCCGAACATGACGTCGCCGATGGCGGTGTTGATCCACTCCGGCCCCGGCAGCCCCACGTAGCCCGACTCGGCGAGAACCCCATTGGCGGCGTCCACGAACCCCTGGAAGTCGAAGCTGGGTCCCCCCGGCGCCGGCCGGTGCCAGCTCGCGTCGGCATCCGCATCGACATAGTCGAGGGAGACGTGGGCCCTGCCATAGATCCGCGCATCGGCCTGGGCCAGGAGGGGCAGCACCAGCAGGAGGGGCAGGAGGAGGAGAGGGGGCTTCCGATACGTCATGGAACGCTCCAGGCTGAGTGAGGATCCAAATGGCTGGACGGCGGGCACCCCGGCTCAGAGCTCGATGCCCTTCTGGGCCTTGATGCCCGCGTCGAAGGCGTGCTTGACCGGTCGCATCTCGGTCACCGTGTCGGCGATCTCGATCAGCGGTTGGGGCGCCCCGCGGCCGGTGATCACGACGTGCTGATTCCGCGGTCGGGCCTGGACGGCCGTCAGCACGTCGTCCAGGGGCACCAGACCGAGCTTGAGGGCGATGTTGAGCTCGTCGAGAACCACGAGCTGGAGCCCGGGATCCGACAGGAAACCGGCGGCCAGCTTCCAGGCCGCGAGCGCGGCCCGCCGGTCCCGGTCCGCATCCCGAGTCTCCCAGGTGAAGCCCTCGCCCATCACGTGGTACTCGACCCCCGGCTGGCGACGGAAGAAGGCCTCCTCGCCGGTGGCGAAGCTCCCCTTGATGAACTGCACCACCGCGACCCGCATCCCGTGGCCCAGGGCCCGGGCCACCATGCCGAAGGCCGAGGAGCTCTTGCCCTTACCATTGCCGGTGTTGACCACCAGCACCCCGCGGTCGGTCTGGGCCCCGGCGACCCGGGCGTCGACGACATCCTTCTGGCGCTGCATGCGCCGTCGGTGGCGCTCGCGGGCCGCCTGGTCGGTCTGCGGCTCCGTCACCGCGGGATACGGTCCACCGAGGCCCGAGGCGCCAGGGAGAGATGGACCAGGGCCGCGATCCCCACATAGGCGAAGAGCGCGAGCAGGGTCCCCGGCAGATAATCGACGAGGCTATGGCCCAGCCCCACGAGGCTGGACTCGGCGAAGCGCCCGGAGAAGAGATAGAAGCCGCCGCTCGCGAAGGCCTCGGCGGCGATCCCGCCGACCAGCAGGACGCCCGCGAGCACCGGCAGGGATGAGCCGGAGACCTGGTGGCGCCGCCCAAACCACCGCCCCGCGGCCCAAACCGACCCATAGGCGGGGATCAGCAGCCAGTAGGCCGGGGTCAGACAGTAGCCGCTCACCCCGCCCCAGCCGATGGCGGTCAGGTCGATCACGGTGCCCAGGGCGAACAGGGCGAGGAAGGCCCGGAGCCCTCCCATGTAGAGGCCCGCGAGGAAGAACACCGCCAGGGAGGCGTCCGGCAAATGCTGCCCCAGGGGGGCGAGCTGCTGGCCCCGCGTGGCGGCCATGAGGGCGGCCAGGGCGATCCCGATCAGGAGACGGGAGCGGGCATCGATAGTCTCGGTCATGGTGGAGTCTCCGCGGCGCGGTGAGGTCTGGAGGTCGGGTCCGGCGGTGCGCGCTGGTCCCGGGTCCCGAATCGAATCATTACGCTACGGACATTCTAGGGCCTCGGGAGCCGGCTCACTAGCGAGGCGACGTAACTTTCCCACCAAGCCGCCCCTCTCTGTGTAACGATGTCGCCCTTCGCGGCCCGCCGCGGGGGGCCCTGGCCATCCGTCTCGCGGCCATCGCGCCCTTACCCGTCGAGGACGCCTGCCGCTACACGCGCGCCGCGCGGGTCTGAGCCGGAGGGCAGGACCCATGCCGGCGCCGAGTCGCGGCAGATCGCGACTGCCGCTGGGCAACGGCCCGCGACGCTCCGCCCTCGAAGGCGCGGGGTCCTCGAACAGGGCAGGCCATCCCCAGGACCGTGCCGGAAGCGCAAAGAATCGGCACTTGCCTGACGGCGCAAGGATGCACCGTGGGTCGCTGACACCCTCTCGCAGACTTCACCGTACAGATCCCATGGAACGAAACAAAGAGCAATCCATTGCCGGCGAGCTGGTCGAGCTCGCCCTGCGCGACCTCGCCGAGGGCAACCTCGAGCTGCTTCGGAACGCCCTCGAGGAGCTACACCCGGCGGACGTGGCGGACCTCCTGGAGAGCATGCCGCCGGACGAGCGTCATGCCACCTGGGAGCTGGTGCCGGAGGACACTCGGGGCGAGGTGCTGACCTACGTCCACGACGAGGCCCGCGCCACCCTGATCGGCGACATGGATCCGCGGGACCTGGTCACCGCGGCGGAGCAGATGGACGACGAGGACCTCGCCGAGGTCCTCGATGAGCTGCCGGCGGACGTCACCGAGTCGATCCTGGCCGCCCTGGAGGCGGACCACCGCCAACGCGTCGAGGCGCTGCTCAGCTTTCCGGAGGCGACGGCGGGACGCTTGATGAGCACCGACGTGCTCAGCGTAAGACGGGATGTGGCCCTGGCCGTGGTCCTGCGCTGGCTGCGGCTCCATCGGGAGCTGCCTCCCCACACCGACGCCCTGATGGTGGTCTCCGATGACGGGCGCTACGAGGGCCGGCTGGACATCGCCGACCTGGTCACCAATGACCCGCGCCTTCGGGTGGGCGACGTGATGAAGCCCGAGGCGGAGACGGTCCAGGCGTCCGCCAGCGAGCGCGAGGTCGCCTCCCTCTTCGAGCGCCGCGACCTGATCTCGGTCGCCGTGCTGGACGCCCAGGACCGGCTGCTCGGCCGCATCACCGTCGACGACGCGGTGGACGTCATCCGCGAGCAGGCGGACCGGGCCCTGCTCGCGAGCGCGGGCCTCGAGGAGGAGGAAGACCTGTTCGCCCCGGTGCTGCCGAGCGCCAAGCGCCGCGCGGTCTGGCTCGGCATCAACCTGATGACCGTGTTCGTGGCCGCCTGGGTGATCGGACACTTCGAGGAGGTACTGGGCAAGATCGTGGCCCTGGCCGTGCTCATGCCCGTGGTCGCCAGCATGGGGGGCATCGCCGGGAGCCAGACCCTGACCCTGATGATCCGCGGCCTCGCCCTCGACCAGATCGCCGCCTCGAACGTCCGCTGGCTGACCCTCAAGGAGATCCTGGTCGGGGTCCTCAACGGCGTCGGCTGGGCCCTGGTCGTCGCCCTCGTGTCCTACCTCTGGTTCCACAGCACCGGCATCGCCGGCGTCATCGCCGCCGCCATGGTCCTGAACCTCCTCGCGGCCGCCGCCTCCGGCGTGATCATCCCCCTGGTCCTGAGGCGTATCGGGATCGATCCGGCCCTCTCGGGCGCGGTGATCCTGACCACGGTCACGGACGTGGTCGGCTTCCTGAGCTTCCTGGGGCTCGCGTCCTTGTTTCTGCTCTAACGATCAGGGCGAATGTTGCTTCCGGCATCATCTCACGGCGAACTTCCGAGAATCGCCCACCTCGCCGCCGGCTATCCGCCCCGCACCGTGATACCGCAGTAGAGGCGAAGTAGGGGTCCGAACGACCCATTACGGAAGTCGGGGTTTTCTGGCTGAAGTTGTCCGGTTCTGGCCAAATCCCGCGGTGCAGATGCGCCTTCTGATACCTCCGCCGTTGACAGAATTGAACGAGCTGGGGGGTGAACCCGTCATCGACGGTCGCCTCCTTGTCGCGGATGCCAGCAGTCACCGGACCCTGAGCCTGCGACTGGACTCCGGCGAGGTCGAAGACTCGATCCTGCGCGAGTGGTGGTCGCCGCCAGCCCCTGATCCGGCGTGTCTTGGGGCCGAAATCAACCGGCCCCGTCGGAGCTGATCTTGCGAGAGCCCGCTCCACCTCCTCAGCAAACCGTCTCGAAGGGTATACAGTTACCCAGTGGCAGGAGCGCGCGAACCGCTAGTCGCGCATCCCCCTCCTCCCGTCGCGCTGGTCTCCAAGACGGCAATTCACGGAGTAAGCTGATGATGAAGCAGGAGTTACCCTGCTTTCCCTTGCCGTCAACCGCGCCAACGTCGCCGTCGTTTCACGAAGGCGGGAGGCAACCAGACGCATATTCCCTAATTCTGAGGACCTTAAGAACATGAACAAGCTGTCAGATATTTCCAGGCGTGACTTCGTCAAGACATCCGCGTACGTCGCCCCGCTCATCGTGACACTGAACGCCTCGCCTGCGTTGGCCAGCATTGGTTCGCCGAAGAAGGATTCCGATATTGGTGATCGGAGGTTCCGGGACCGTGGCCGCGGAGGCGAAACCTACTTCGACGAGTGGAGCCCGGACAGCAAGGAATGGATGACGATCAAGAGAATGGAGGAATGACAGAAGCCCAACGCCGAGATGGGCGTGGTCGAAAGGTTCGGGTATGATGGGTAGTCCCGACAAGATCCGCAGTTCCGAGGTGATTCTGAAGTTCCGGGGGTCAGTTAGCGATAGCCAGATTGAGGCGCGCCGTGAAGGAGCGCTACAAAATGCACCTGGATAGCCAGGACCAGTTCGTCGTGAAGTCTTGAAGATTCTGGATCTACGCATACTAGGGATCGCAGTAAGGGTCCGCTGCGCGGACCCTTACTCCCATGTTCTGCTGTCACAGGGGTACAGCGCATTCATCGCCGGAGCCAACGCCTCGGCGGGCCTCGAGTACACTGTTCGCCAGAGAAAGGCCCCGGCCTTCGAACTTGGGTTCAACGGCCGGCCGATTGTGCACGCCCTCGACGAATATGAACTTCTGTATGCGTTCGAGAAGCACATGACCATGCAGGTTCAGAAGCTCCGCCAGGACTTGCTGTTCCTGCACGCGGCGGCGCTCGAGCAGCATTGCCGTGCGGCCCTGCTGGTAGCCCCCTCAGGAACCGGCAAGTCGACTACCGCTTGGGCGCTTACTAACAACGGATTCCGCTACCTCAGCGACGAGTTGGCTCCGATCAGCCTCGCAACCCTGCAGGTGCATCCGTATCCTCACGCCCTGTGCTTGAAGTGGGACCCACCCGCGCCCTTCTGCCTGCCCGTGGAAACCCTTCGCACTTCGTATACATTGCATGTTCCGGTCGAACTTCTCCCGGGAGAGGTGTGCAGGGAAAAGACCCCGCTTTCTGCGATCTTCTTCCTCCGTTACGACCCTCAGATCGGTTCGCCTCAAGCGAAGCCGATATCCCGCGCCGAGGCGGCAGCGCGAATATACAGCAATGCCCTAAACCTTCTGGCGCATCCCCGTTACGGGCTGGATGCCGCGCTGAAGATCGCCCAGCATAGTCGGTGTTTCGAGCTCTTCACTGGCGATTTAGGAAAAACCTGTGGCTTGATCCAGTCGCGACTCCAGGGGTGATCCACTCCCAATGCCGTCAACTTCAGCCACCCGGTCGATCAATGGGGTCTGCGATAAGCAATCGCACGAGATTGTTCTTCATCACCGAGGGGGCATTGCAGCCACGCGCCGGGTAGGCGAAGCTGCGCTGCGCGAAGCGCCGTGTGGCCACGAACTGGGCGAGGTTGCGTACCATTCCTGCCAGATTCATGGCCAAGATCTTCGCGTGAATGTCCTGGCGAACGGCGAGCACGGACCGGCCGGAAAGGTTCTCGATCTCAGCCCAGCGCTTCTGGCGCTTGTAGTGCTCCTCGACGCCCCAGCGGCGGCGGTAGAGCGGACTGAACAGGCGGGTGGGTAGGCGTTGCTCGTCCAAGATCGAGGTGGCCAAGACCTGCGTCTCGCCGCCTTTGAGCCGCACGCGCACCAAACGGATGCGCATTGGATCAGCCGCCAGCCCCTGAACACGGCAGGCGCGGTGCTGGTCAGCCGAGGCCGTCAGGGTGACGACAGTGGAGCTCTCCTCGCCTTCCCAGAACGCATTGGCTGGTGCAAAGGTGCTGCGGGAGAGCCGCATACAGAAATCGATCCCGCCGGCCAGAGGCAGCGCGAAGAACCAAAAGGCCGGATAGCCGCGGTCGTCGATCAGCAGATCGCCGGGCCGTGCGGCCGCCAGTTACTCGATGGCCAATTCATGTTCGCCGAGACAAGTCGCAGCGACTCGGGCATCCACCACCAAGTCGTGCCCGATGTCGTAGCGGACCGAGCCGCGCGCCAACGTTGGCCCGCTCGGCTGCTCTCCGAAGGTCCGCGCCAAAGTCTCCCCAGGAGGCAAACGTGACTGGTCGGATTGCTTTGAGATACCGCTGCTCTGGGGACCTTGCTGCTGCGGCATGACCGGACAGTCAATTGGGGCTACCGGCTAGGCCCTTTTGGGCTGTTGTGCCGGCGATTGGCTACCGAGCGACACAAACGCTAGCCTTTTGAACTAACTGTTCTGCGTTATGATTCAGGCTACGGCCCCGAGCCGGCATCCCTTTATCGCTTCGAATCAGGCAGGAAAGCGACGAGTTCTCGGTAAAGCTTCAGCAGAACAAGACCGAGGATACGGGGGGACCTCGTTGCCGCGCTTAGTAACGAAAGCGTAGACGTTGCTGGGATCGGCTCGTCACCCTGGGCGTCTGCCGTAACCCTTAGAAGACGACTGATTAGGGCTTTATAGGTTAATCTCGCTACGCGGTTATCTATCAGGGTGGAGAAGTAGTCGGAGGGCGAGCGGAAATAATACAGACGACGACCACCACGCGACTCAGCGCTGTACGCGATCTTATGGTCGAACAACTGATACAACAGCTCGCAGACAACGCGCTGGACGGATGCATTCGCGGTGACCCGCGCATCGATCTCGGCAGGAAGAGGAGAGTTGAACAGCGCCTTAACGATGCTTAGCGCAGCAAGCAGCACCCGCTCACACCGCAGCAGACGCGCCCGCGTGACAATCAGTTTCCAGTTCATGTCGGTATGGCGCTGCAGAAATTCGCTGATATCGCAGTACGCATAAAGTTGCTGTTGCCAGAACTCTTTGGTTGCGTTTGTGCACAGAATGATGAACATGTCTTCCTTTGCGAAGGTCGGTATAACCTTTCCTGCTAGAGTGATCGACGAGCCGTTCTGAAGTATCGGGTTGACTTCAATGCCGAGTTCGCGAGGGGGAATTCCCCAGTGCAGATCGATCTTAAGCATCCGGCCCTTGTGCCACAAGCCGGATTGCACGCAGAGGAATTCACTCTTGCTCGACATTGTCCGCTCGAATCCCTCTGACAGAAATAATGCCTTAACCCTGGGGTGATCGGCCCCGGTGACCAGTATGTCGATATCATTGCATCTGCGTATAGAAATATCCCCATAGCCTAGTTCCGCGGTGACAAGACCTTTGAAGACAGCGAACTTGATGCACTGCTCACGTAGCAGATCGACAGTATTGACGAGTTCGTGCAGCAGGCCCAGATTGTTTTGCGTATTCAA